>OLNY01001300.1_pt1 | contig 20263 bp, 21 predicted proteins | sample 1671981 | NCBI WGS metagenome assembly OLNY01 (sample SAMEA3136632, study PRJEB25190) | human gut metagenome | biome: human gut; feature: human-associated habitat; material: faeces | place: Austria | collected 2013
CGAGAGCTGGACCCTGCCCCCGGCCGGGAAGAGGAGCTCAGCCAGCCGGTGGAGTACGTCCGCCCCGATGCCTGGGTGGCGGTGATCGACGGGGAGCTGCGGGTGTTCACGAACCAGTGGGACCTGCCGCAGTTTCATCTCAGCGAGCAGTATTTGCAGCTGGCCAAGGGCAAGCCCGGTGACGAGGCCACGGAGTATTTACGCCAAAAAATGCAACAGGCCCGGTGGGTCCTGCAATGCGTCCAGCGGCGGCAGGGGACTTTACAGCGCTGTTTGGAGGCCATGGTCCAGGCCCAGGCCGATTACTTTTGGGAGCGGGCCGACGCCCCCCGGCCCCTCCTGCGGCGGGACCTGGCGGACCAGCTGGAGGTCCACCCCTCGACGGTCACCCGTGCCCTGGCCCACAAGTATCTCCAGTGCCGCCAGGGTCTGTTTCCCACGGCTTATTTCTTCGGCCGAGCCACGGGCGCGGGGGAGACCTCGGCCCAGCAGGCGAAGGTGGCGCTCCTTCGCTTGGTCCGAGCGGAAGACCCGAAAAAGCCCCTCAGCGACCAGGCCCTGACCGAGGCCCTGGCGGGGGAGGGGATGCCCCTGGCCCGGCGCACTGTGGCCAAATACCGCAAGGCTTTGGGCCTGCCCCCGGCCTACCGGCGGAAGCGCTGAGAAAAAATTCCCTATTTCCCCTTGAAATGATAGGAAAATATACAAACCTGCATAGAATTGCCGAATCTGCCTTGACAGTTGGGAGGGAGGGGCCTATAATTAACCCTCGATTATAGCCCAATCAGGAGCGGCTTACCGCCGTCCTCCATTGCCTTGTTGTTCCTTACAATAAGGTAGGGCAGATTTAGTTTGCCGCTGTGGAACCTGGTCAGAGAGCCTACTGCAGGGCAAAGGAGGCGTTTCGGTGGGAAAATTTATTCTCAAACGGCTGGGACAGATGGTCCTGGTCTTGCTTGCGGTCTCGGTCATTATTTTTGCCCTGGTCCGCATCACGCCCTCGGACCCTGTGGCTTCCATGACCCAGGGCAAGAGCGTCAGTGAAGAGACGAAACAGGAGCTTCGGGAGCATTATCACCTGGATAAATCCGCCCCGGAGCAATACATCATCTGGGTCACTGGCATTTTCAAGGGCGATCTGGGCGAGAGCTACCAGTATAAACAGAGCGTTGGCTTCCTGATCGGGGAGCGCATCGGCACCACCATGACCCTGGTGCTGCTCAGCGGCGTGCTGGCCATTCTCATCGCCATCCCCGTGGGCGTTATCAGTGCGGTAAAGATGAATACCTGGATCGATAAACTACTGTCGGTCATCACGCTGATCTTCGTGGCCTCCCCTGTCTTTTTGACGGCCCTGGTCCTGATGTTGGTCTTTGCCTTGAAGCTGCGATGGTTCCCCGCCATCTACCAGGGCAACGGCCTGAAAGAAATGATCCTGCCCGCCATCGCCCTGGCAATGAACATGGTGGCCCTCACCAGCCGCATCACCCGGACGAGTATGATCGAGCAGCTCAACGCCGATTACATCCGCACGGCCACTGCCAAGGGCATCCCCCGCCGGCGGGTCATCATCACCTATGCGCTGAAAAACGCCATGATCCCCATCATCACCGTCACCTCCATCCAGGTCGGTTCCATGCTGGTGGGCGCCGTGCTGGTGGAGAGCGTGTTCGCCATGGGCGGCCTGGGCGACCTGCTCATCAAGGGCATCAAGGCCGCCGACTACCCCGTGGTGCAGGGTGTGACCTTGCTCATGGTGTTCGTGTTCCTATGTATCAATCTGGTGGTGGACATCCTCTATGCTGTCCTGGACCCCAGAATCCGCATGAAATAAGGAGGGCAAAGTATGTTCAGTGCATTCATTGGGCACGGCCCTCTGTATAAGTCCAAGCGCAAGAACGTGGGCAAACTCTTCACCCCGGTGGTCACGGTGGCCTTTGTGCTGCTGGTGGCGATCTTGCTGGTGTGTATCCTGGCTCCCGTCGTTGCGCCCTATGACCCCAACGCCCAGGACCTGACCCAGGTCCTGGCCAAGCCCTCGGCGGCCCACTGGCTGGGCTGCGACCAGACGGGCCGTGATATCTTCTCCCGTATTATTTACGGCGGACGGACGGCGCTGGTCAGCGCCGTGATGGTCGTGGTCATCTCCGTCATCATCGGCATCCCCCTGGGCCTCATCTCCGGCTACAAGGGCGGGCTGGCCGACACCATCATCATGCGGTGCTGCGATATTCTGCTGTCCTTCCCGTCTTTGCTGCTGGCCTTCGTGCTGGTGGCCGGTCTGGGGCGGAATACGTTCAACGCTGTGCTGGCCTTGGGCATCGTCTATGTCCCCATGCTCACGCGCCTGACCCGGTCGCTGACCTTGGTGGAGAAAAACAAGGTCTATGTCTCGGCCTGTGTGTCCCTGGGCTATTCCGATACCCGCATTCTCTACCGGCATATCCTGCCCAACTGCATCTCGACGATCCTGGTGCAGCTGACCCTGGACGTGGCCTACGCCATTTTGGACCTGGCCTCCCTGTCCTTCCTGGGTCTGGGCACCCTGCCCCCCCAGGCCGACTGGGGCGCCATGCTGGACGAGGGCCGCTCCGTGCTGCTCATGAGCCCGGTGCAGTCCCTCTCCGCCGGTATCGTCATTGTCATCGTGGTCGTCTCTTTGAATATCTTCAGTGACGGCCTGCACCAATATCTGGATCAGGCCCAGACGGCCCTGCCCAGCTTCCGCAAATATGAAAAGAAATTCTTGAAGAAGAAGGGGGGCGCGGCCGATGGCAAACCTGCTTGAGATCGAGAATCTGACCGTAGAGCTCATGTCCCACCGGGGCATTGTCTACGCTCTGTCCGGCGTGGACCTGGCCGTGCGGCCCGGCGAAATTCACGGCGTCGTGGGCGAGTCTGGCTGCGGCAAGTCCATGACGGCCAAGTCCATCCTGCGCTTACACAACCCCCAGCGCAGCCGGATGCGGGGAAGCATCCGCTTCGAGGGCAAGGAATTGCTCACCCTCTCCAACCGGGAGATCGAGAAGATGCGGGGCACTGACATCTCCATGATCTTTCAGGACCCGATGACGTCTCTGAATCCCCTCATGACCATCGGCGGCCAGATCGCGGACATGTACCGCTTCCACACCGAGGCCAGCAAGAAAGAGGCCATGGAAAAGGCCCAGGAGATGCTGGCCAAGGTCGGCATCGAGCCGGCCGCCAAGCGCTGCCGCCAGTATCCCTTTGAACTCTCCGGCGGCATGCAGCAGCGGGTGATGATCGCCATGGCCATCGCCTGTGCCCCCAAGCTGCTCATCGCCGATGAGCCGACGACGGCGCTGGACGTGACCATTCAGGCACAAATTCTGGAGCTGCTTCAGCAGCTTTCTCAGGATATGGGCATGAGCATCCTGCTCATCACCCACAACTTCGGCGTGGTGGCGGAGACCTGCCAGCGCACCTCCGTCATGTACGCAGGCAAGGTCGTGGAGACCGGCGAGACGAGAGAACTGCTCCGCAGCGCCCGCCACCCGTACAGCCGCGCCCTCATCCGCTCCATCCCCGGCGGCGGGGCCAGAGGGAGCCGCTTGGAGACCATCCCCGGCAGCCCCCCGGCGCTGTTCGAGCCGCCTGCCTCCTGCATGTTTGCCCCCCGGTGTCCCTATGCCGACGAGACCTGCCGGACGGGCTACCCCGCCATGGCCGACTGCGGCGACGGGCATCTGGCGGCCTGCTTCAAGCCCCTGACCGAGGAGGTGAGTGCCCATGTCTGAACCTGTCATTCGCACCGAGGGCCTGGTCAAGGAGTTCCCTGTGGCCTCCAAAACGTTGGGTGAGCCGCGGAAAGTCCTGCATGCCGTGACCAACGTGAGCCTGTCCGTCCCCAAGGGCGGTATCTTCGGCATCGTGGGGGAGTCTGGCTGCGGCAAGTCTACCCTGGGTCGGTGTCTGCTCCGGCTGGAGACCATCACTAAGGGCTCGGTCTTTTTCCAGGGGCGGGATATCACGAACCTCTCCGGCAAGGACTTGCTGCCCCTGCGGAAAAACATGCAGATGATCTTCCAGAACCCCTACGGTTCTTTCGATCCCAAGCAGAAGATCGGTGCTGCCCTGACGGAGGTCGCTGCGGTCCACAAGATGGACGCAGCCCAGGCCCAGGAGAAAATTCATAACCTGCTGGAGCAGATCAACCTGCCCCAGGACGCTTTGAACCGCATCCCCAGCGAGATGTCCGGCGGACAGCTCCAGCGCTTGGCCATTGCCCGCGCCCTGCTCTTAGACCCGGCCTTCATCGTGGCCGATGAGCCGGTCTCCGCCCTGGATGTGTCGGTCCAGGCGCAGATCCTGAACCTGCTCATGGATCTGAGGGAGACCTTCTCCCTGACCATGCTCTTCATCTCCCACGAGATGACGGTGGTGCGGCATCTGTGCGATCAGGTCGCCGTCATGTATCTGGGTACTGTTGTCGAACAGGCCGACTCGGAAGAGCTCTTCCGCAACCTGCTCCATCCCTATACCCAGAGCCTCATGTCCGCCATCCCGACGCTGGACCCGGACCATAAAAAGCAGCGCATTGTCTTACAGGGCGATATCCCCAGCGCCATCGACCTGCCCAAGGGCTGTCCCTTCGCCGACCGGTGCCCCCAATGCCAGGCCCAGTGCAAGGAGAGCCGTCCCCCCCTGCGGGACGTGGGCGGCGGGCATCTGGTGGCCTGCCATCTGGTGTGAGTTTTGCTTGGTTGCATGCTCGTTCGTACCGGGCCGTTCCCTCAGTTTCCTGCTGGCGGCCCGACGAAATAGAAGACCCCAAAATTTTTTGAATGGAGGAAATGACATGAACCGATTCTCTCGACTGCTTGCCCTGCTCATGAGTCTCTGCCTCATGGTCTCCCTGCTGGCTTCCTGCGGCGGAAACACCGACAGCGGCGGCAGCACAGCCGACGCGGGCAAGGACACCTTCACCGTTGCTCTGGACAGCGACATCGTGAAGCTGGACCCCGCCTTTGCCTATGACTTTACCACCAACCCCGTGGTCAACCAGATCACCCAGGGCCTGCTGACCTTTGACGAGGACAACCAGCTCCAGCCCATGCTGGCCTCCAGCTGGGAGCAGAAGGACGACCTGACCTACGTCTACCAGATCCGCGATGACGTGACCTTCTCCGATGGCTCCGCCATGACCATGGACGACGTGCTCTACTCTATGAACCGGATCAAGGACCCCGCCACCGCTTCCTACCTCTCCTGGATGTATGACAACGTGGCTTCCATCGAGCAGACCGGCGACTGGGAGCTGACCGTCACCCTGTCCACCCCCGACGCCACCTGGCAGTATGTCCCCGCCACCACCGCCGGCCACGTGATCAGCAAGGCCTATGCCGAGCAGGTGGGTGACAAGCTGGGCACCCCTGAGGGCGGCCTGGTGGGCACCGGCCCCTACAAGTACGTCAGCTGGCAGAACGGCAGCAGCGTGCAGCTGACCCGCAACGAGAACTATTGGAACAAGGATGACGCCCCCTACTTCGACAACCTGACCTTCAAGATCATCACCGAGGACACCACCCGCGTCACCGCCCTGCAGACCGGCGACGTGGACTGCACCGTGGCTCCCCCTGAGAGCATGCTGGATGTGCTGAAGGGCGACCAGAACCTGACCCTGACCTCCTCCCCCGGCTTCGGCGTGAGCTTCGTGGCCTTCAACACCCAGAAGGAACCCTTCAACAACGTGAAGGTCCGCCAGGCCATCTATGACGCCATCGACCTGGACACCATTCAGAGCAGCCTCATCAAGGATGCAGGCGAGGCTTCCACTGCGCTGCCCTCCTCCACCGCTCTGTTCACCATCGAGACCGACCGCTGGAACGACTACCTGAGCAAGGCCCCCAAGCACACCTATGACGTGGAGGCTGCTAAAGCCCTGTTGGCTGAGGCTGGTTATCCCGACGGCTTTACCTGCTCCCTGATGATCGCCGACAGCTCCCTGCGCAACTCCATGGCGCTGGCGATCCAGGAGCAGCTGGCTCAGATCGGCATCACTGTGAACATCAACAAGGTCTCCACTGACGAGCACACCGCTTACCAGTTCGGCGAGAAGCTGGATGCCAACGGCCTGCGTGACTACGACATGATCATGGCTGGCTGGGAGGCCGACTATCCCGATCCCTCCGGCAACCTGACCCCCCTGTACCAGGGCGGCAACAGCTCCAACGCCGCTGCCTACCAGAACGACGAGGTGGACAAGCTCATCGCTGACCAAGCCCAGAGCAGCGACCCCACCCAGCGCAACGACGATATGTTCCAGGCGTTCGACATCATCACCCAGGATGTCCCCTATGTCTTCCTGTACTATCCTGTGAAGAACATCGCCATGAACAAGGCCTACACCGGCGTGACCATGAACGCCTCCTGGATCTGGAATATCCACTTCCAGAGCGTCCATCCTGTCAGCGAGGGCTGATACCTTCCGCCTGTCCGGAAGAAACTTCATACGCAAAAGACCAGCGGCCCCGGTCTGAGACTGGGGCTGCTGGTCTTTTGCAGAAAGAAAAAGAAGGAGACTGACACACCATGGATACTGTTTTTTACAACGGCGTCATCCACACCATGGCCGGGCGCACCGTCTCGGCCCTGGCTGTGCAGAACGGCCGCATCGCCCTGGCAGGAACCGATGAGGCGGCCCTGGCCCTGGCTGACGCGCACACGAAAAAAATCGATCTGGGCGGCCGCTGCGTCCTGCCTGGGTTTACCGACAGCCACATACACATCTTGCAGGCCGGTATGGTCTGCCACCGCCTGGACCTGCGGGGCGTGACCTCCCTCCAGGAGATCATCGACCGGGGGCAGGAGTATGTCAAGCACGCCGATTTAGCCCCCGGCGAGTGGATCATCGGCTATGGCTTTGACCACAACAGTTTCGATCCCCCCACCCTGCCCGACGGGGCCACGGCGGAGGCCATTTCCTCCGACCTTCCGGTGATCCTGGACCGGGTCTGCGGTCACATCGGGGCCGCCAATCGCAAGGCCTTCGAGCTGGCGGGCTATGATGAGAACACCGTCATCCCCGGCGGCGAGCTGGACAAGGACGAGCACGGCCACCTCAACGGCATCATCCGTGAGGCTGCCCTGGACCAGATCAAGCGCTCCAGCCCCCGCCAGACCAAAGAGCAGGTCATCGCCCGCATCCAGGAGATCGGGACCCAGCTGGCCGCCGCTGGCCTGACCAGCGTCCACAGCGACGACGTGGGGATGGAAGGGACCAAGTGGCCCATCCTGAAGGAAGCCTTCGCCGATATGGAAGCAGAGAACCGTTGCCCCGTCCGCCTCTGGGAGGAGTGGGAAGCCCCCCGCCCCGCCGATCTCCAGTGGGTCCTGACCCAGCCTCTGCGCTCCGGCCAGGGGAGTGACTGGCTGAAAGTGGGCAACATCAAGCTCATCTCCGACGGCAGCCTGGGCGCCCGCACCGCCTATCTGCGGGAGGATTACAGCGACGACCCCGGCAACCGCGGCATTGCCGTCTACACCCAGGAGGCCATGGACGAGATGGTGGCTCTCTGCCACGCTGCCGGGTTACAGGTGGCCTGCCACGCCATCGGCGACGGGGCCTGTGAGGCGTTTGTGAACGCCGTCGAAAAAGCGATGATCCGCGACCCGAAGCCCCTTTGCCACCGGGTCGTCCACTGCCAGTTTGGAGACGAAGCCCTCTACTGCCGCATGGCCGCTCTGGGCATGGGCGCGGACATTCAGCCCGCCTTTGTTCCCTCGGACGCCCCTCTGCTCCCTTCCCGCGTTGGGGCGGAGCGTGCCAAGACCTCCTATGCCTGGAAGACCCTGCTGGACCTGGGCGTGGTCCTCGGCGGCGGCTCCGACACGCCGGTCGAGGATTTCTCCCCCCTCTGGGGCATCCACTGCGCCGTGAATCGCCCTGCCAGCCACACGGACAACACCCCCTTCCTGCCGGAGCAGGCCCTCACCGTTGAAGAGGCCGTCGCCCTCTACACCACCGGCCCGGCCCGCCTGGCCGGGGCTGAGCAGGACCTGGGCACCCTGGAAGCCGGCAAATGGGCGGACCTGGTCGTTCTGGACCAGGACATCTTCACCGTCCCGAAAGAGACCATCAAAGACATCCCCGTCGCCCTGACCATGGTCGGCGGCCGCGTGAGCTTTGCAGGGGAAGCGTTCGCCTAATTATCAGATAGCGCAAAACCGCTCTCAACGTATGATTTACGCTGGGAGCGGTTTCGTTTTAGAGAATGATGTTATTCTAGCAGGTCTGCATGACTGCCAGTGCGGGACGCAGTCAAAATCAAGTTCCCGTGGTCGATCGTGTAGATCAACAGCCAGTCTGGTCGGATATGACATTCCCGGAAACCAAGGTAGTTCCCAGTAAGTGCGTGGTCACGGTACTTGGCTTCTAACGGACGTTCTTCCAATAGGGTTTGTAAGACCACTTCCAATTCCTTTGTGGGGAGGCCGCGTTTCTTTACCAGCTTATAGTCTTTGCGAAACTTGCTGGTCGTTTGTAAGGTCAGCATTCTTTGTCGAGGTCCTCCAGCAGGGCACGGGCAGAATCATAGCGCTTGGCAGAAATTTTTCCGCTGGCGATGTCTCTGGCCTCCTGCATAGCGGCTTCCGTCTCTGCGTTGAAACGGGGCTGACGGACTTCAAAGGGCAGGCCACCGACCATGAGGGATTGATGCAGAAAAATATTGATGGCGTCCGAGACGCTGATGCCAAAGCTGGCGAACAGCTGCTCGGCACCGGATTTGGTTTCCGGCTCTGTGCGGATATTGATGTTTGCAGTTCTAGCCATAGCAACATACCTCCTTGCCTCTTTAGTATACGCAAAATGGCGCACAAATGCAAGCGTATGTTTTACGATTTGCCAAGAAACCAGCCCCCACCCACGGCAGTATGACCTTGCCGGGGTGGGGGCTGGTGTTATTCTTGGATCAAAACTTGGACAGAGCCAGATAGAGAGCCGTCAGAGGTATTGAAGGAAAGTGTGTGTTCTCCAAAATGAGCATCTTGGACGAGACAAGCGATACTGGTTTCGGCAGGAACATCAAAAACGTGGGGTTCTCGATATTTAGAATACGAGATTGTGATTCGAGTAGGAAGCTGATTTGTATTGTGAAATAGAATCAAGTAAGTATTATATGAGCGAGGTTGTCCCCAAATAACATCGTGATTGGAAAATTCTTCATCTGCGGCAAACACATAATCATTCCACAAAATTTCTTCTGAGTAAAAAGAAGTATCTGGAAATGAGATGTTGTGTTCTGGAGCGTTCCATAGGCAGAAGGATAGGATGCCAACACATAAAACAGCACAACAAAGAATAGAAACGATAGTAAATTTCCTTTTGCGGCTCATCGGTGGTGGAAGATTGACGGAGTCTACTAGTGTTTGTACCATGTGGGAAGGTGTTCCAATGGCATCAACTAACTCTTCATAAGTAGGAGAGGAAACGTCTTCTAGGAATGGTGAAATGGATTGCTGAAATTCAGAAAGAAGGATCTGTTTAGCTTTATGCCCTTTCGGGCAGATGGCAAGAAGTTCTTTTCGATATTGGAGAACAGCAGGGTTCATGTAGCTCCCTCCCCAGATAAAATAGCATTGACCCCTCGAAAGAAACTATGATAGGTGGAAAGCAACTCAGACAAATAGGTTTGACCGCTCTCTGTGATTTTATAGTATTGGCGCAGTCGCCCATCCGGGGCGTTGCGCTTTTTTGTTTCCACCAAGTAGCCTGCTTTGGTGATGCGATAGATCGCGGCATAGGGGAAAACAATGGAAAGTGTGCCGTGGCTGCGTTGCTCCAACAGGGGAGAGAGTTCTCCGATATAATGTTCCTGTTCGTTGAATAAGAAGAGGATCAACAGCTCGGTCAACGCTTTTTTAAGGTTTTCCTCTAAGCCACTGGGACGGCGGGAGGTTGTGTCAGATTGTTCTTTTGACATGAGTATCCCCACCATTCTCAATTGATTTTCTTACTATACCACAGGATAGGCAGAAACGCAAATTTTTTCTTAAAATAAAAATTTTTATTGACAAAATAAAAAGACGATGATATGATGCAAATGGAAGGAGGACCTGGAATACACAGGAACACTAAAAATTGAAAAAGGAGATTGTTTATGAAAAAGATTCTGAGCTGCGTGCTTCTCCTATGCATGCTATCTACATGCATGGTTTGTGCAGCGGAACCTACACCTGACTTCGAGGAACAGTCTATGGTGGTAGAACCGTTTTCATCAAAATTGGTGCTGAATAGTTCCATTGCGAGGAAAACAACTACTTGGAGCCAATCGAACGGATACACGGCCTATCGTGTCTGGGTGGAGAATACTACGAGCGTTGAGATGAAAGTGACAATCGTAGATTCTAAAAATAAAACGCAAGCGTTTTACGTTCCTAGTAAGGGAAGCAAAACTTTTACGGACAATCATGCAGTGACGGGGAAGTATACGATTAGTTTTTATACAGGTAATATTGCTCCGGCTGGATCGGTTCGTGTAAGGGTTTCGACTGAGAGCTTGCTTTAAGAAAGGGATGATATATCAAATTAGATAAATAACAAGGTAACAACAGTCATTATAATAAAAAGGATATGTGTTCAATGAAAAAGATTCTTACTACTATGCTGGCGGTAGCTCTTATGTGTTCTCTTGCGACTTTTGCAAGTGCAGCAGCGGAAAAGGAAGATGAGACAGAGGTGGAAACTGTCTTTGTGACAGAAGAGGGAAAAACCATCCATTATATTGGAGAGGAGACAGTAAATATTACGGAGAAGGATGGTTGCCTATTCGTTAATGGGACTATGCTACTTGACTTAAATGAAGAAAGTCAAAATATGGGAAGAATGGCAGTACCAACAGCAACCTGGAATCTTGCTAATGGTACTAAAAGTGAAAGCGGAACAATTCCTAATCCGATAGACCCCAATGCCATGTTAAGATACTATTCGACCTATAAATTTAAACCGAAGGCATCCACAATAAGCCTTTATTTAAGTGCAACTAGCATGTATATGAAAGGTAGCGATACTAACATGTTCTACGTGAGACCCATTCTTCCAAATGGAAACTGGAATGAACTTATAGCATTTCAAGGTAGCTATATTACTAAAGGATGGACAAATTCTTATACAGTGAGTGTACCTAAAGATGGGTACAGTTATTTTCAGTATGCAACTAATGTTAAAGGAGTGAGCTATACTATAAAATTTGCGTAATCAACAGTAGAAGGTAGGGAGGGCGAAGTGGTATGATAAAGCGGCAGAAATACATAGCTTGCTTGTGGATTATTATATTATGCTCACTGGTGGGATGTAGCAACAAAACAAGTTCATTAAAAGATCAAACGGTAGGAATGGATTCGCCTACTACAAAAGTAAGCTATCAGTTACCTGCCGTGCACAACGTATCAGAAACTAGCATAGCAAACACAGTCCTTCCGCTACTCAAAACGATGTATGGGGCAGATATAGATGTCTGTTCGATCACGTTACAGCAGCCAGAGTTGGAGACGGAAAACAAAACGCTTGCGTTCACGGTGACGGATGGGACGCCGTATCTGGCTGACATCGACCCCGAAACGAAGCAGGTCGTTGCCATCGAGACGGCGGCGCCGAAGTCCGCCGTTCCGTCTGACGCCGCCAAGCAGACAGAGTATGTCGCTGCGGCCAAAGCCTTTGCCGAGACGCTGTTTCAGGCCACGGGGCTGGAGGAGAGCGCCTGCTATCAGCCGGTCCAGCCCATCAGCGGCCGGGTGACGAGCGACAGCGTCTATGTTGTGTTTCCGGAGATGCAGACCTATGTCGAAGTCTCCGCCGACGAGGGCCACGCTCTGGTGGGCTACCGCCACTTCGCGGATGAGCAGGCGCTGAACGACTTCTTACAGCGGCAGGGGAAGGCATTCTAAGAAACATAAACAGGAGCATGAACTGTGCACCCTGCGGATGATTTTTGTCTGCGGGGTGCAATTTATTTTCTGTTTTGTATTGCATTTTGTGTTACGTTTTGCTATCCTATCCTTGACCGGAGGGATAGGAATGATTTTTGAGTGGGACGATAAGAAAGAAAAAATCAATATCGTAAAGCACGGCATAGATTTTAGTACAGCGGCTTTGGTGTTTCAGAATGAGAATCGAATAGAGTTTTTCGATGAGACCCACTCACTCCTGGAAGATCGGTATATTACAATCGGAGAGATCAATGGGATCGCCGTCATTGTCATGGTAGTCTATACAGAACGAGAAAATGCGATCCGGTTAATATCGGCCCGCAAAGCGACAAAACGTGAATGGAGGCTGTATTATGATTGTTCGCAAGGAAATTGATTTGAAGCAACCGTTGACGGACGCTCAGATAGAAATGCTGACAGCTTTGGCAGAAAAGCCAGCTGTGCCGGATGAAGATTGCCCGGAACTGACAGAAGAACAACTCAGTCAATTCCGAAAAATCTCTGCGGCAAACAGGGAGGAACGCTGCAAGCAGACGGTCACACTGCGTCTTTCCCCTCAGGCACTGAGAAAAGCACGATCTCTTGGAAAGGGATATACTTCCGTGTTGAGCCGTATCCTTGAAAACGCATTAAATAACCCTGACATGATTCGCCGCAATCTATAAGGGAAGACTTTTGGGAACCACCTGATTTGTTCGGTGGTTCCTTTTATATGGAAAGGAAAAGGCGTTTTGAATAAAAAATGCTTGTGTTCATCTCCAAGATATGATAAAATTTACTTGCAAGTGAAACGAATTCATACCAAAGGAGATGACAGAAATGAAACGAACTCGACTAGATCGACGCACGAAGGTGGCTGGTGTCATTGCTGCGGCGTTGCTGCTATCCTGCTGCCTGCTGGCAGGCTGTGGGCAGGAGAAGACGGAGACAACGACAGATGCCCTGGACACGATGGAAAACCAAGCCGGGGACGTGAGTATCTCCCTTGGAATGGACCAGACTGCGGTCGAGAAGAGCTTGAGCACCGGTACGCAACTGGACGCCACGGAAGACCCGCAGATGGAGACGATCTCCTATGGAGAAGGCACGGATTATCTGGTCGTCATTTATCAGGAGGGTAAGGTCATTTCCCTGGGGACCTACTGGGAAGACCTGGAGGATCTGACCGCTAATACCCAAGACCAGGATTCCAAATGGCAAACCACAGAGGGTATCGCCCGTGGTGCGGCGCTGGAGGACCTACAGAAAGCTTACCCCGACGGAAAATACCGAGCTAAAAACACATCCACAGAGGATAGCAGTCAGCCGTCTCAGAATCTTTTCCAGACAAAGGGAACGACCGGCGGCCTGACCTTTGTGTTGACTGACGAGGGAGTTGTGAAGACCATCAATCTAATCACGCTGGATTATTTTGCGAATGACGTAGGATTACAGTGAGATATGAGAAACCGCCCGGTAGTTGCCGGGCGGTTTCTCATTGTTCCAGACTTCTTGGGTTCAGCAAAAAATCATAGATGTTCAGGGTCAGGATACCATACTCATCATAGTGGGTGGGCACGATGTCTTTGGTGATCACGATTTTCTTGAAAGAATCATCGATCTTGCGGAAGGGCCTGATCTGTTGAGAGCGCTTTTCTTCGTCGGGCAAAGAATAGGCAGATTGAATATAGTATCGTACAGAACCCAGATTGCAGACGAAATCGACTTCTAGCTGCTTGCGGACCACTTTGCCGGTTTTGTCTTTTTCGGAAGATGCGATCACACCAACATCCACGTTGTATCCGCGCATCCGCAGCTCATTGTAGATCACGTTTTCCATGGCATGGGTCTGCTCGAACTGTCGGAAGTTGATCCGTGCATTCCGAAGCCCTAGGTCAGAAAAGTAATATTTTTTCGGCGTTTCAATATATGCCTTTCCACGGATGTCATATCGTTGGGCGGACTCGATCAAGAAGGAATCCTCCAAATAGTCCAGATATTTTTTGATGGTGCCAGCGGTGATTTTGGACTTTTTTACGGTTTTGAAGGTATTCTTTAGTTTTTCCGGGTTCGTCAAAGAACCAATGGAAGAGGAGAGAATGTTGAGCAGGTCCTCCAATTCCCCCTGGTTGCGGATCCGGTTGCGCTGATGAATATCCCGGATATAAATTTCCTGGAATAGATTCTGTAGTGCAGCGGCTTTTTCTCCGGCTCCGTCCCGTAGGACGACCAGGGGGATGCCACCATATAGCATATATTCTGACAACCCCATATATTGGTCGCCCTGGTAGACCGTCATAAACTCCGCAAAGCTGAGCGGATACATGTGGATCTCGTCGCCGCGCCCGGCAAATTCCGTGATGATGTCCTTGGAGAGAAACTTTGCGTTGCTTCCGGTCACGAACACATCCAGATTTTCTTTTCGCAAGTAGCTGTTTAGGACGGCCTCAAAATAGTCCATCAGCTGGACTTCATCGAGAAGAAGATAGTACATGGCATCGTCTTTGATCTGCGCCCGGATATAGGCCATGAATTTTTCCGGATCTGCACCACGCCGTTCTTTTTCCATGCGGATCAAACTTTCTCCGATCAAATAGAGATCATCCGCAGAATCAAAGGCAAACCGGATGATATGGTCTTTTGGCACGCCGTTGTCTAATAAATGCTGGTAAAAAAGCGTGTTCAGCAGATAGGATTTTCCGCACCGCCGAATGCCGGTAATGACTTTGATCAGCCCATTGTTTTTTCTTTGGATCAGCTTATCCAGATAAAAATCTCTGCGAATTTCCATCAGAGAACCTCCTAAAGAAGAGATTTTTGCAATTAGAAGCAATTTTCTCTTCTATTGTACCCATAGCGTATCAAAAAATCAATGCCTCAACTTCCTTTTTGACAAAAAATCGAGCAAAATTAGCAGTAAACCGTGGAAAGTGAAAAAGTTTTAAAAAGGTATTGCATTTTTTGTCCTGCCGTAGCATAATAGGGTTAGCACTTAAAGGGTTGGAGTGCTAACCCTATTTCATATTTGGAGGCATTGAACTTACCATGGAAAAGAAACAGTTTAAGGCCGAGTCCCAGCGACTGATGGACCTGATGATCAATTCGATCTATACCCATAAAGAGATCTTCCTGCGGGAGATCATCTCCAACGCCAGCGACGCCATCGACAAGCTGGCCTACCGTGCCCTCACCGACGACCAGGTGGGCCTGAACCGCGACGACTTCAAGATCGTTGTCGTGCCTGACAAGGAAGCCCGCACCCTCACCGTGTCCGACAACGGCATCGGCATGACCCAGGAGGAGATGGAAAATAACCTGGGCACCATCGCCAAGAGCGGCTCGCTCCAGTTCAAGAAGGAGACGGAGAAGACCGACGACGCCGAGATCGACATCATCGGCCAGTTCGGCGTGGGCTTTTACTCTGCCTTCATGGTGGCCGACAAAGTCACCGTGATCTCCAAGGCTTACGGCGCGGACACCGCTTACAAGTGGGAGTCCGAGGGTGTGGACGGCTACACCATCGAGCCGTGCGAAAAGGACACCGTGGGTACCGACGTGATCATGTCCATCAAGCCCGACAGCGAGGAAGAGAAATACGACGAGTATCTGGAAGCCTACAAGCTTTCCGGCCTCATCAAGAAATATTCTGACTACATCCGCTACCCCATCCGCATGGAGATGGAGCACAGCAAGCCCAAGCCCAAGCCTGAGGACGCCGGCGAGGACTACAAGCCGGAGTACGAGACGGTCAAGGAGTGGGAGACCATCAACTCCATGATCCCCATCTGGCAGCGCCCCAAGAGCCAGGTCAAGGACGAGGAGTACAACGAGTTCTATAAGACCAAATTCGGCGACTGGCAGGACCCCCTGCTGACCATCCATGTGTCCGCCGAGGGCAGCGTGGAGTACAAGGCCCTGCTGTACATCCCTGGCCAGGTGCCCATGAACTACTTCACCACTGACTTCAAGAAGGGCCTGCAGCTCTATTCCTCCGGCGTCATGATCATGGACAAGTGCCCTGACCTGCTGCCTGACCACTTCAGCTTCGTTCAGGGCATCGTGGACACCCCCGACCTGTCCCTGAACATCTCCCGTGAGATGCTCCAGCACGACCGCCAGCTGAAGATCATTGCCAACAACATCGAGAAGAAGGTCAAGAACGAGCTGGTCAAGCTCATGAAGGACGACCGCACCAAGTATGAGCAGTTCTGGGCTGCCTTTGGCATGCAGTTCAAGTATGCCCTCATGAACTCCTACGGCCAGAACCGCGACACCATCCGCGACCTGCTCCTGTTCTGGTCCTCCAAGGAAAACAAGCTGACCTCCCTGAAGGAGTATGTGGACCGGATGCCCGCCTCTCAGGAGAAGATCTACTACGTCTGCGCCGACTCCGTGGACCACGCTGCGAAGATGCCCCAGGCCGAGCGTGTGCTGAAGGCCGGGTACGAAGTCCTCTACCTGACCGTGGACGAGGACGAGATCGTCCTGCAAATGCTGGAAAACGCCTACGACAAGCCCTTCATCTCCGTGGCCAACGAGGACGCCCTGCCCGTTACCGACGCGGAGAAAGCCTCCGCCGAGCAGGCCGAGAAGGACCACAAGGACCTGCTGGACTTCGCCCAGGAGACGCTGAAAGGCTATGTCTCCAAGGTCCGCATCTCCAAGATCCTGAAGAGCGGCACCGTCTGCCTCACCGCCGATGGCCCCGTTTCCCTGGAGATGGAGAAATACTTCCACAAGATGCGCCGGGACTTCCCCATGAGCGCCGAAAAGGTCCTGGAGCTGAACCCGGAGTCCCCCGCCTTCCAGGCCCTCTGCAAGGCCTATGACGAGGACAAGGAGAAGGCCAAGAACTACATCCAGGTCCTCTATTACCAGGCTCTCATCATCGCCGACCTGCCCCTGCCCGACCCGGCCCACTACGCCGAGCTGGTGTGCGGCCTGATGCAGTGAGCGGCGCAGAAAACATCATAAATTAGACCAAGTGGCCCGGAGCGTGTGATGCTCCGGGCCGCTTTTTCTGCTTGTAAGCAATCGAGTTTCATGCTATATTAAAATCAAAGGGTGTGATGGTGTGGCAGGGCAAGGACTGGATTTGGAACAGAAGCGTCAGGAGAACTTACAGAGGATTCAAAGCCTGCGTCTATTAGATGATGAGTTTATGAACAAGGTTTTTGAAGACAAGGCCTGTGCAGAGCTTTTGCTTCAAGTCATTTTAGAGCGAACGGACTTGTGTGTGAAGAAAGTCCATGGCCAACACAGCCTGCAAAATTTGCAAGGCCGCTCCGTGCGGCTGGATATTCTGGCTGTGGATGAAGCAGGGCGTATCTATAACGTCGAGGTTCAGCGTAGCGATAGGGGTGCTGAGGCCAAGCGGGCCAGATACAACAGCAGTTTAATCGACGCAAATGTGACAGAACCGGGCGATGCCTACGAGAAATTAAATGAAACGTATGTCATTTTTATTACGGAGCATGATGTGCTGAGGGCTGGACTGCCGATGTATCACATTGACCGCGTAGTCCAAGAAACCGGAGGATTATTCGGGGATGAAGCGCATATCCTGTATGTGAACGCCCAGATCAAAGACAGCACAGCACTGGGACAGTTGATGCATGATTTTTCCTGTACCAGTGCGGCAGAGATGCATTATCCGATTTTAGCGGACCGAGTCCGTTATTTCAAAGAAGAACAGGAAGGAGTTGCGACGATGAGCAGAGTGTTTGAAGAGATTGCACGGAAAGCAGAACAGGAAAAAGCAATCAAAGTTGCTCGCCGGATGCTGACCATGGGAAAGTACAGCTATGAGGAAATTTCTGCATTGTTAGACTTAAGCGTAGAAGAAGTCAAAGCTCTGGATGAAAGCCGGACGGCTTAACGCGGAACACAAAACATAGAAATACAACAAAGCGGCCCGGAGCGTGTGATGTGATATGCTCCGGGCCGCTTTTTCTGCTTTAACTAAGTGGTCTATTAGTAGCTATCATCATAAGAATATTCGTAGTCATATCCGTTTTCAGCATCATAATATCCTGCTTCATATCCGCTGGAATATCCTTCTTGATAGCCCTCATGGAAAGCCTCATCAGTGGCTTCAGACAAAGCAAACTCACCATCTTCGATTTGACTCTCAGAGGGTTCCCAGTTCTCTTGCCCCTCTTGATACCCTCGTTCATAGGCTTCTTCTGGGGTTTCTCCACCGTAAGATTCACAACCCATAGAAAACAAGACCATGATAGCGATGATCCAAACCATGAATTTCTTCATTGCATTGACCTCCACATAAAAAGATAAATAATTATAAGTATACCAAACTTTAACAAAGGAAACAAGCAAGACAAAATTTTAGAACGAGTATAGATTTTTGAAAAGTCAGAAATTTCATTCTAGAATTTGATTGAAAAGTCATAAATTTTTGCTTATAATTTGATTGAAAAGTCAGTCGGGAGGAGAGACAGCCATGCTATACCGAAAAATGGAAGCGCTCATCGAGGCGCATTTGACCAGTGATTCTCAGAAAATTTTGCTCATCGACGGGGCCAGACAGGTGGGAAAGACCTATCTCATTCGCTACGTGGGGCAGAAGCTCTTTGAAAACTTCATTGAGATCAATCTGGTGGAGGATTCTCTGGGTGACCGGCTCTTTGCCGAGACGCGGACGGTGGAAGATTTGTATCTTCAAATCAGTATGTTGGCGGGAGAGCGAATGAAGCAGAAGGAGAATACGCTTATCTTTTTGGATGAGATCCAGGCGTATCCGCATCTGCTGACCTTGCTTAAGTTTTTGTCGCAGGACGGAAAGTTTACGTTTATCGCCAGCGGGTCCCTGCTGGGCGTTACCTTGTCTCAGACCACGTCGATCCCCATGGGGAGTATTCGGAAGGTGCGGATGTTTCCCTTGGACTTCGAGGAATTTTTGTATGCCAACGGCATGAGCCGGATGGCGGTCTCAGCCATGCGGAAGAAATTTGAGAAGCGGGAGGCGTTGGACGAGGCCACGCACAACAAGATGATGGACTTTTTCCGCAAGTACCTGTTGGTGGGCGGCCTGCCGGACGCGGTGAACTCCTATCTCAGTGACCATAACATCCAATTGGTCCGGGAAATTCAGCGGGAGATCCACGATTATTACGCTGCCGATGCCTCCAAATATGACGAGGAAAAGAAACTGAAAATTCGCCGGATCTATGACCTCATCCCGTCCAACATGGAAAACAAGAAAAAGCGCGTGGTGGCCAAACGCATCGAGGGGAAAAAGGGGAAGCGCTTTGGGGATTATCAGGATGAGTTCGACTATCTGGTCAGCGCGGGCATCGCCCTGAACGTCCGGGCCATTTCCACCCCGGTCTTTCCGCTCCTGGAATCCAGTGGAAAAAATCTGCTGAAACTTTATCTGAATGATGTAGGCATCTTGACGGGCCTGCTCTACGGCAACAACATCCGCGCCGTTCTCAGCGACCAGACCAGCGTCAACCTGGGTTCCGTCTATGAGAGCGTGGTGGCCAGCGAACTCATTGCCCACGGGTACCAGCTGTTCTATTATGACAACCGGACCAAGGGCGAGGTGGACTACCTTATCGACGATTACGAGAGCCTCTCTGCCGTACCCATCGAGGTCAAGTCCGGCAAGGATTACACCGTCCACAGCGCCCTCAATACCTTTGTCCAAAACGAGGACTACCATATTAAAAAGGCCTTTGTGGTCTCCAACGAGCGGAAGGTGACGACCCAGGGAAAGGTGACGTATCTGCCCATTTATGACATCATGTTCTTCCAAAATGCTCCGGCAGATGAGAAGGATCTCTACTTCTGATCCCCATGAATTTCGATAATTTTCTCCGGACCTCTTGCCAGCGCCCGAAATCTGTGTCATAGTGAACTTGTCAAATCTTAGAATATTTTGTCGAACTGACAGAGGTGGAAGGAGAAATCGGTATGCTCCATAAAGTGCGTTCCCTGGGGTTACAAGGTATTTATGGCTACGAGGTCAGCGCTGAGTGCGACCTGGCCGGTGGGCTGCCCAACTTTGACATCGTGGGTCTGCCCGACGCTGCCGTGAAGGAGGCGCGGGAACGGGTGCGCTCGGCCATTAAGAACAACGGCTACTCCTTCCCCGTGGGGCGGATCACGGTGAATCTGGCCCCGGCCAACCTGCGCAAGTCTGGCACGGTCTATGACCTGCCCATCTTCGTGGGCATTTTGACCGCCTCCGGTCAGTTGGATTGGTGCGACCCGGACTGCGCCTTTGTGGGGGAGCTGTCCCTCTCCGGGACCCTGCGCCCCGTGGTCGGGATGCTGCCCATGGCCTTGGCGGCCTCGACCAGCCCCGAGGGTA
>OLNY01001307.1_pt1 | contig 20158 bp, 12 predicted proteins | sample 1671981 | NCBI WGS metagenome assembly OLNY01 (sample SAMEA3136632, study PRJEB25190) | human gut metagenome | biome: human gut; feature: human-associated habitat; material: faeces | place: Austria | collected 2013
GACAAAAAATTACAAAAAATGACAAATGAATGGAACAAATTCTCTACGTCCCCTTTGTTCCGTCTCCTTTGTTCATTAAATTAACGAAAGGAAAAAAAGTATGGAAAATATAGAAAAAATTTTTGAAATACTAAGAAGTATACCAGTAACAGAAAAAAATAGAGATGAAATACATGAGATAAGACAACTATTAATTAAAGAAAAGTATATTGAAGCTTTAGCAAGGATGAAAGAATTACAAAAAAAGCAAGCTGAAGAGCAAGAAAACAATGATGAAGAAAATGAATATAAAAACGACGAAAATGTAATAAACGAAGAAGAATATGATGAAGAAGTCGAAGAAGAAAACAAAAGTGAGGAAGGTTCATATCCTAAAAAAATAAGTGATAAAAAATTAGAAAAAATATATATTGGTTTATTATTAATAAATCCAAAATTAATTAGAAAATATTACTTTGTTTTTGATGATTGTTTTTTTGAAGACTTAGAAATGCTTAATTTATATAAAAGTATTTTGTACAATGAAGGGTCAAAATATTCTTCTGAAAAAGCAAAGGAAGGCTTTAATTTTCCAAAAGAAACAGAAGAAACATATCAACAGAAAATAAATATAAAAGAAGAAATTAAAAGTGGTAATTACAATATAGAAAAAGTTTATGCTAAGTTAAGAAAATTATTTATTTTAAGAAAGGCATATTTAGAAGCACCAGAAAGCAATATACAAAATAGAATTGTTGAAATTACAGATTATGAATTATATGATAAAATGTCAGCTGATGAAATCATTAGTGCAATTGAACAAATAAATGTAACACAAAAGTTCAAACAAGCAGTATTAAGTGATGGATTAGTAGAATTTTTAGAAAGTGGAGAAAATGAATTAGCCAATGGACTTAATTATCCATTTCCTATTTTAACAAGTGTATTTAAAGGAATAAGAAAAGGAGAGACGATGGCATTTGCTATGCCATCAAACTCTGGAAAAAGTAGATTAACAATAAATTTAGCAGCATATACAGCACTAGTTCATAAGAAAAAAATATTAATTATTTCAAATGAAATGTCAGAAGAAAAAATGAAATTATGCTTAATAACAACAATAATAAATCATCCTGAAATTCAAAAAATACATGGACAAGATGTACAAATATCAGAAGGGGAATTATTAGAATTCAAATTTAAGCCAGATAATAAAAAAGAAGCAAAATTAGATGAAAGTGGTTATATATTAAAAGAAGAAAAAGAAACACAAGCACAGTTTGTAAAAAGATTAACTAAAATTTCATCACAATTTAATAAGGTAATAAAAGCTATTGAATGGGCAAGTAAACAGATAAATAATTCAATATATTTTATCAATATTACGGACCATACAAATGATGAGTTACAAAAAGTAATTATAAATTACTATTACAAAGAAAAAATAGAATATGTATTTTATGATACATTAAAAACAGATACGGCAAATATTGGTAATCCAGAAGAAATAAAGAAAACAGCAACAATTCTTTCAAATTTGGCACAAAACTTTAATATCTTTATCTGTTCATCATTACAATTGGCAGAAAGCAGTACTTCTCCAATTAACTTAAATGTAAATGATTTAGCAGTTAGTAGAACAGTTAAGGAAGTATTGGATACATTATGTTTGTTTAAACAAATAAGTAGAGATAATTTATCAGAATATGAATATTCTTTAAAAGAAGTTGATACACAATTTTATGATTTAGAAAAATCAGATGATCCAGATGTAAGGTATTATTCATGTGTTATAGACAAAAATAGAGCTGGCGCTAAGCCAAAACTTGTATTTAAAATAAATTTAGCTTACAATAGTTGGGAAGAACTTGGATATTTAAGGTTGAAGCAAAATTAAATTAATGTGATAAAAAAACATTATTATATTTTAAAAAATTAATTTTCATGTTATAATATTTTAAAGATGATATATCAAAATAAAATTAAAAAAACATAAAAAAGCTAAAGTAATAAAAACTAACTATTTTATTAAAACAATATAAAATATATCAAATAAAAATACTATAAAAGGAGAAAAAATAATATGAGAAATAATAGTAAAATAAAGTTTTTAAATGTAACATTAGTAGTTCTAATTTTATTACAAATTATACTGTCAATATATTCTTTTGCAAATGAAGGTATAGAAAAAGATTATTATTATATTTCAGATATGGAATACATAACAGAAAATAATTGGTCTTATGTAGGTTGGGGAGAAATAAAAAAAGATAAAAATATAGAAAATGGAAAGATAAGCCTATTAATTGACGGAGAAAAAGTATATTTTGATAAAGGAATGGGAGCACATGCTACAAGCCAACTTACATATGATATATCAAAATATTCAAATAAATATACAAGATTTGTAGCAAAACTTGGAATAGATAGTTCGAAAAATGGTAAAGGAGATGTGTGGTTTAGAATTTCTGTATCTAATGATGGAAAAAATTGGACAGAAATTTATAAATCAGATTCAATAACATCTTCACAAAATGCTTTAGAAGTAGATTTGAATATAAAAGATTATAAATATTTACGACTATATGCAGATAAGAACGGTACAGATGCAGTAGATCATGCTGTTTATGCAGATGCAAGAATAATTAAAGAAAATTATGATTTGACAACTGAACTTAATAGTAATATCAAAAAACTTGAGTATTATGATTCAATATTAAACAAAAATACACCAGAAGAAAATTATAAAAACAATCTTGAACTTGTTTTAAGAAGAGAATTTGTTAACCGTATGGGATATTGGTCAATACAAAACACTATAAGAAACGATAAAACAGGAAATATGGAAGAAACATTAAGCTGGATTTTAAATGATAAGCAAAATCTACAATTATTTATTGAAACTGGAAATGTAAAAAATTCAGAAAAATGTTTAGAATCACTGAATACATTATATATGAAATATAAAAATACATTAGGAAACACAGGAGACAAACTAGTCTATAAAAAGATGCTAATAGCACTAGCAATTTCATATAGCTCAGATAATCCACCAACTCCATTAGCTTTTAATTCACCCGAAGCAAATTATGATATATTAAAAAGATATGAACTTATGAAAAAGTTTTATAACAAAAATTTATTTTCAAATAAAGAAGAATTTAAAAATTATAAAATGGAATTAATGAGATTTGTAATGAATGATTCAATAGCAAATGAAGAGTTGGAATGGTTAAGAGGATATTCAGAAAAAAAATATCCAGACATTAACAAAAGGTTAAATCCATATAACTATATGTCATATATTCATCCTAATTATAATCAAGATAGGCTATATGCACAAGAAAATTACAATACATTTAACGAAAAATATCTATTAAGTAAATATAATATAAGTTATGGATTAAATAGTGATGGAACAAAGACACCAAAAACTTGGATGGTTATGGAAGCAGGAGGAATTTGTTGGAATATATCAAGATTAGGTCAAAATCTATATAAAACACATGGAATTGCGGTAGCAGGAGTATATCAACCAGCTCATGAAGCCTATTTAACATACTCAATTGATTCGAATAATAAGGGAATATGGAACATTGGTAACAATATTTTTGGTTGGGGAAAAAGTGCTACAACATGGTATGGAGGAAATCCAATACGTTTGTTATTTAACTGGAATAATAAAACATTTACTGATAAATATTCTACTGATTCAAAATCAGGAAATAGTGCAGGATATCAATTATTAGGACAAGCAGCAATAAATGAATATGATAAATATTTAGAATCATATTTTTACTATTTAATAGCTAACTCATATACAGATTTAGACATAAAAGAGAAAATTTATAATCAGTCATTATCAAAATTAAATATAAATTTAGATGATTATGATAAATTAATAGAAACATATAAAGAACAAGAAAATAAAAATAGTTCAGATTGGAAAGAATTATCAGAAAAAATTATAGATGTATATACATATTATCCAATGGCAATGGTTGATTTATTAAAATTAGTAGAACCAAATTTAAATAAAAATGATACCTTAGAAATTGATATGCTAAAAACAGAAGCACTAAAAAAAGCAACAAAAGCAACAAAAAATGAAAGCTTACAACCGGAAGCTTGTAAGGAAATAGCAGATGCTTTATTAGGAGAAAATAAAGTTGATTTAGCATCATTCTCTTTTGATGGAGAAAATGCAAAAGAAATTATTATAAATTCAAAATATGATAATTATGATTTTCAAGTTCAGTATAGTTTAGATGGTGGACAAACATGGACAGCAACATTAGAACACAAAATAAAACTTACACAAAAACAAATTGAAAAAATAAATGCAGAAAATGATATAAAGGTTAAAATATCAGGATCTAGTCAGATATTTACAATTGATATTACAACAGGAGAAAGTATACTTGACAACTCATTAATAATGAATGATGACGAAGATACATTTGTTGGTAAAATAAATAATTTAGAATATAGTTTAGATAATGGAATTACATGGAAAGATTATAGCAGTACAAAAAGATTTACTGAAAGCCAAAAAGTAAAAGCAAGGTATAAAGCACATGGAACAACATTAAGTGGAGAAATTAGAGAATATAACTTTACTAAAAACGTAGATAATACTTTAAAATATATAAATGTGGAAAATATTAATTTTATTTCAGCGGGTAAATCACAAGGTGGATTTGCACCAGAAAACATGTTAGATGGTAGTGTATTTACTTCATGGCATACTAAATACGGAGAAATAGCACAAGACAAATCATATATAATAAGTTTTAATAAAGCCAAGTATTTATCACAAATATCATATGATCCAGCAGGATTAAATGGAAGAATAAAATCAGCAAAATTATATGTAAGTTTAGATGGAATTGAATGGGAATTAGTATCAGAGATAACAAATCTAGCTAATGACGAAAATAGAAAAACAATAACTTTAAAAGAATCAGTTCCAGCAAGATATGTTAAAATAGAAGCTACGGAGACATATGGAAATCATGAAGGACCAAATAAATATGTAAGTGGTAAAAGATTTAATTATTATGAAGATACTACTAAAAAATTTAGTGAACCAGAAATAGAATATTCTAAAAATAAATTAACAAATCAAAATGTAGTAGCAACTATTAAAATTCCTTATGGATATAAAGCCATAGGAAGTACAAGTTATACATTTAATAATAATGGAAAACATGAATTTAAATATAAAGACATAAATGGTGAAGAAAAAACATTGATAGCAAATGTAACATGGATAGATAAAGAATTACCAACAGCACAAGTAGAATATGATATTACTAGCCAAACTCAATTTACGGTAAAAGCTACATTAAAAAATATATCAAAAGAAAATGTAACAATAATTGATGGTTCAGGTGGAACATATATATTTAGTAAAAATGGAGAATATGTATTTAAAATTAAAGATGAAGCAGGAAATATTGGTGAAGTAATAGCAAAAGTTACATGGATTGAAGAACAACAAGAAGTAAAAGGTGATATCAATGGTGATGGTGTTTTAGATATATTAGATTTATCTATGCTAAATAAACATTTAATCGGAAAAAAGATAATTGATGATGCACAAAGTCTAATTGCAGCAGATATTAATAAAGATGGAGTAGTAGACATTGTTGATTTATCAATTTTAAATAAAGAAATAAACAAATAAATAAGTTTTTGATTATAAAAAATTTGGATTTTGCGATATATAAAAATAAGGAAGGATAAAATAAAATGAGAAAGAAGATATTTTTAGTAATTATTATTTGGCTATTATTATTTAAATGTTTAATTTCGTATGCTTCTGATAATGTAACAACTACAATTAAAACAAATCAAGAAGATAAAAATATAACTGTAACATTGAAAGTAGAAAAAATAAGAGAAGGATTAGATGCATTATCAGGAAAAATTGAATATGATGATTCTAAATTGGAATTTATAGAAGCAAAAAGTGCCAATAGCAATTTGCAAGAACCTTCATTTAATATAAATAATGGAAAATTTACCATATTAATAAGGTCAAATTCAATAAAAACGCCTGCTGATATTATACAATTTAGTTTCAAGGTTAAGGAGAATATTACGGGGAATACAGAAATTAAAATATTACAATTAACAGGAGCAACAGAAAGCGATAAGAAAATAATATTGGAAGATAGTGTTGCAAATATAAATATAGAAAATAATATACCAAATATACCAAATATACCAAACATACCAAATAATAATAATACTAACAATGAAGAGACAAATAGTAAAGTAGATATAACAACAAATAATAATGGTGGAAGCAATAATAACAATAATAACAATAAAAATAAAACTCCAAATAATATATCAATAAAGAAAAATGAGATTGTTAAAGATGAAGTGAAGCCAGAAAATAATGAAACAACTATAGAAGACAATAATGGTACAGAAGAAAATAATAATATAGTAAATAATATAGAAGAAAATGACAATATAGTTGAAATAGAAAATACACAAAATAATATAAAAACAGACAGAAAATTACATTCAATTAACTGCATTTGCGTACGAAAAATACTCTACCTTTTTCACCGGGTTTTCACAGATCACACAAAATCTTTACACATTTTTCCTTTAAGATGTTCTTAAAACAGAGAGGACATATTGGAGGTTAAAGGAATGAAACGACGGCGAAAAAAGCTTATGGTGATCATCCCGGTGGCAGTTGTCTGCGTGGCAGGCGCGGGAACTGTGGGATATTTTAAAGTGGCACATACGAAGCCGGTACAGAATGTAACAGTACAGGCGCAGTCCGCAGAGGCAAAGAAAGGAAATCTTTCCAAGACGATCGTGGGTACCGGTAATCTGGAGCTTGCTGAGGCAGAGGATCAGGATGCACCTTCCGGTCTTGAGATCAGTGAGGTGATGGTAGAGAGCGGAGATGAGGTAAAAGAGGGTGATGTCCTTGCCGTTGTGGATGAGAGCTCGATCCTGGAAGCAATGGAGCAGGTGCAGGAGGAGATTTCCCAGTTGGATGAGAGCATCCAGGAATACCAGGACAGTGATGAGGAGAATGTGATCGAATCTTCCGTCAGTGGCCGTGTAAAGAAGATCAATGTATCTGCCGGTTCTGATCTTTCGGACATCATGGTCAGTGACGGTGCGTTGATGGTGCTTTCTCTGGATGGAAAAATGGCAGTTTCTCTCAGCGGAGTATCCGGGGTATCTGTAGGAGATTCTGTAACAGTAACATTGTCTTCCGGTACACAGGTGACTGGAACTGTGGATTCTGTCAGTGGAAAAGACTGCGTGGTTACTCTTACAGATAACGGAACAACATATGGTGATACAGTTATCGTTACAGACAGCAGCGGACAGGAGCTTGGAAGCGGGGAGCTTACGATCCACGAACCACTGGAGATCACAGGGACTTCCGGTACCGTTTCCGCAGTAAATGTTTCAGAGAATGCAAGTGTTTCCGAGGGAACAACCCTGCTGACTCTGGAAGGAAGTGCCAATGAGACACAATATCAGGAACTTCTTGCAAAACGGGAGGCAAGGACAGCAACCCTGAAAAAACTGATCCAGCTGAAAGCAGATCCGGAGATCAAAGCGGAAATTTCCGGAACAGTTCAGAGTGTGAATGTTTCCGCAGGAAGCAGTACAACAACGGATAGCAGCAGTGGAAGTTCTTCCGGCAGTTCCGGAAGTGGAAAGACAGTTTCGCAGATGTCGTATGTAGTATCTGGAAGTGTAAGTGTGGTTCGATGCAGTGATACAGGGGCAGCTGTTTCTTCAGACAGTGTGACAGATATATCTGAGAGTGATATGAACAGCCAGGAAGCCGGAGAAACAGATACAGAACAACAGACAGAGATTGTTGCGCTGGCGTCATCCGATGCATACTTTTCTTCAGATGTTGACGGAGAAGAGGATTCTTCCGGCGAAGATACAGCTGAAACATCCACAACTTTGCAGTTTGCTATTGCCACAGAAGGCACCAGCACAGCATCCTCTCTTGTAATCGCGGCTCCGGTGACCGGGCAGATGCCTGTTACGTCAGTAAGTGCGACAGATGGAAGTTATACAGGTACGGTGGCATGGAATCCGGGAGACGGCAGTTTCCAGGAAAAAACAGTGTATCAGGCAGTGGTTACTCTTACTGCAGGGGATGGCTATGTTTTCCAGGCAGGAAGTATTTCCCAAATTGCTCTGGGAACAGTTTCCGGTATCAGTGTTTCCCAGGATGGAAAAAGCATGTCTTTTCAGATCACATTTCCAGAGACTGCGGCAGCAGAGGATATAAAGAAGGATGATTCCGGTAATGGAAATGATTCCACAACTGACGGAAAGAGTACTGATGATAACAAAGATAATGACGCAGATCAGGTCACGGATGGAGCAGATGGTCAGTCTGGAACAGATTCCGCAGATAATGGAACAGACAGTGCCAGCGGAAACAGCGGAACAGATGGAAATTCCACACAGAGTGGTAACAATCAGTCCGGAGGTAGTGCTGCCTCTGGAAACAGTGGAGGTACATCTGTAAGCGATGCTTCCGGATCTTCTTCCGGTGCATCACAGACAGGGGACAGTCAGGAGACAGATTCTTCCACATCCGGCACAGAACTTTCCGCATCGGAATACAGTACAGATGTTGCACTTTTTACCATTTCTCCGGATGACACCATGACTCTGGAAGTCAGTGTGGATGAGCTGGATATCAACTCCGTGGAGATCGGTCAGGAGGCAGTAGTTACCTTTGATGCCATTGAAGACGAAGAATTTACCGGTGAAGTTACAGAGATAGGAAATACCGCATCGGTCAATGGCGGCGTGGCAAAATATACGGTATCTGTTTCTGTACCAAAAGATGAAGAGATGAAGCAGGGAATGAATGCTTCGGCGACAATTACCATTGAAAACCGTGAAAATGTAATTACGATTCCGGTTAATGCATTGCAGGAAAAAGGGGATAAGGTTTTTGTCTACACAGAGAAAGATGAAGATGGAAATCTTTCCGGCGAGACAGAAGTAACTACAGGACTTTCCGATGGAACTACCGTGGAGATCACAGAAGGACTTTCTGAAGGGGATACCGTATATTATAACAAATCAGGAAACACGGACAGTGGAAATGGCAATGACTCCGGTATGCCTGACGGTATGGGCGATTTTGGTGATATGAGTGGTGGCCCTGGTGGAAATTCCGATTCCGGAAACAGCGTAGGCCCTGGAGGAAACGGCGGAGGTCCGGGGGGAAGCGGAAATTCCGGCGGTAACGGTGGCGGTACGCCTCCGAATATGTAAGGCGGTGAAACAATGGACGGAATGATAACATTAAAAGATGTATGCAAAACTTACTGCATCGGAGGAGATACAGTTCATGCTCTGGATCATGCAAATATGGTGATACGGGAAGGGGAATTTGTCAGCATCATCGGACCTTCCGGAAGTGGAAAATCCACGATGATGAATATTATCGGCTGTCTGGATACCGCAGATGAAGGGACTTATATCCTGGATGGGATTTCCATTGAAGATTATACAGAGCGGGAGCTGGCAAAGATCCGGAATCATAAGATCGGATTTATTTTTCAGAGTTTTAACCTGCTCCCCAAACTGACAGCAGAGGAAAATGTGGAACTGCCGCTGATCTATCAGAAAATTCCCAAGAGTGAGAGGAAACGTCGCGTGAAAGAAGCTCTGGAAAAAGTAGAACTTTCTCACAGAATGGGACATCGGCCTACAGAGCTTTCCGGCGGCCAGCAGCAGAGGGTGGCTATTGCAAGAGCACTTGTGACCAGGCCCTCTCTGTTCCTGGCAGATGAGCCCACAGGAAACCTGGATTCTTCTACAGGAGAAGAGATCATGAAACTGTTTCACGAACTTCACGCCAATGGAAACACCATCGTACTGATCACTCATGACAACGGAGTGGCAGATGAGGCAGAGCGGAAAATTTTTATCCGTGATGGAAAAGTCAGCGAGGTGAGCTTATGATCTTTCAGAGTATGAAAATGGCGTGGCACGCAGTGGTGTCTAACAAACTGCGTTCTTTTCTCACCATGCTGGGTATCATCATCGGTGTGGTGGCATTGATCGTGCTGGTATCCATTGCCAATGGAGCGACCTCTTCTGTGACGGATCAGATCTCCAGCATGGGTTCCAGCTATCTGACGGTGACCATTACCGATGATAAGGAAAATCCGCTGCGTCTTAAGGAACTGTCGGATTTTTGTGAACCGGAGGAAGTGGACGAAGTGGCGCCGGTTTCCTGGACCAGCGTTACCGCAAAAACAAGCTATTCCAACGGAACCATGACACTGACCGGCATAACAGGAAGTTATGCGGATATCCAGGGACTGGAACTTTTCAGCGGACGTTTTCTCAAACAGACGGATATTGATAACAATTCTTATGTAGTTGTGATCACAAAAGACACGGCAACGGAACTTCTTGGCCGTGCAGATGCCGTAGGGGAAAGCATCAAATTAAACGGAAAAAGCTTTCTGGTCGTAGGCGTGCTCTCTGACAGCAGTTCGCTGACCCAGGGATCAGCAGTGACCGGCTCTTCGGATTCGGATGACTCGGACAGTTCCTCTTCTTCGGTACAGTTGGAGGGCTATATCCCGTTTTCTACCATGACCAGACTTGCGGATAATGTTCTGGATGTGACCATGTTTTACGCATCCGGAGCAGATGAGGATAGCCTGGAGCCGGCAGAAAATGCGCTTACAGAGCTCCTTATGGAACGTTTTGGACAGGACGAAGACGCTTTTTCCATTGTGGATCAGTCAGAGATCATGGAAGCCATGTCCGGTGTTACCAACACCATGTCTCTGATGATCGGAGGGATCGCAGCCATATCGCTGCTGGTCGGAGGGATCGGGATCATGAATATCATGCTGGTATCTGTGACAGAGAGAACAAGAGAGATCGGTATCCGAAAAGCGATCGGCGCAGGAAGAGGAACTATTATGCTGCAGTTTCTCATTGAAGCATTGCTGATAAGTCTGATGGGATGCCTTGCGGGAATCGGTCTTTCCTGGCTGATCCTGAAAGCGGTAGCTGTGCTTATGGATGATTTTATGAGCTTTACCATGGATATGAAGGTGGTCTGGCTGTCGGTGGCATTTTCTGTTCTGATCGGTGTGCTTTTTGGTCTGTATCCGGCTAACAAGGCAGCATCCAGGAAGCCTATTGATGCGCTTCGGTATTCCGGTTAAAAAGAAATTATAATAACGCGATTTGTGAGATGGATTTTTCCGTCAGAACAAATCGCGTTTTTTTTATCTGGAAATCCGCACATTGATAAGGTATAATCTATAACAGTTAGAGGAATATCTCTGCCGGGAGGACGGAACTGCCGGCAGGGAACTGCCGAGAAAGGGATGACAGTAAATTTGAACATCGTGGAGAAATGTGTTTCATGCCTGGATGTAAAAGAATCCTATGATCTGGCCAAGCGCATGGAACAGGAAAAAACAAATCCGGTTCTGGGATACCGCACCGCAGGTTCCCTGGCAGAACGGAAAACCGGAGATATGCTTTTAAAAGAAATGAAAGAAGCAGGCCTCACCGAGGTAGAGAAAGACAAGATCCGTGTGGATGCATGGGAATTTAAAAAAGCGGTGATGCGCTACCGTGACCAGGAGGGAACCGTGCATGAGATCCAGCTTGGTGCATACCAGACGGATTTTAAGACCGATGGCTTTCAGAAATTTGACCTTGTATATCTTGGAAAAGGTACTGCTGACGAATATAAAAATATCGATGTAAAAGGAAAGCTGGTTCTTATCGAGATCAACCAGAGAGAAGAGTGGTGGATCAATTATCCGGTGTATCAGGCTCACTTAAAAGGCGCGGCAGCTCTCATTGCCGTACAGAGCAGAGGGTACGCACAGATCGACGATACGGCTTTGAATGCACAGGACATTGCAGGACCTTCCAGTGCTCCGGCTTTTTCCATGTCCAGAGCAGATTTTCTTAAGATCCGCCGTCTGATGGAAGAAAAAAATGAGGACGGAAAGAAGATTCCAAAGATTTCCGTGGAATTTGACGCGGACACAGAGGTGATTAAAGACCAGTATACCTATAATATTGTAGGAAAAATCCCGGGAACCAGTTCCGATTCCATGATCCTTTTAAGTGCCCATTATGATTCCTATTTTGAAGGATTTCAGGATGATAATGCGGCCGTAGCAATGATCATCGGAATTGCCCGGGCTCTGATCCACGGTGGATACAGACCTCGCCATACCATTGTGGTATGTGCGCTTGCAGCAGAAGAATGGGGGATTTCCGACACGAAATATGACTGGTCCACAGGCGCTTATCGTCAGGTGTTTGAGGCAAGACCAGAGTGGTCGGGACATGTGATCGCAGATCTGAATTTCGAACTTCCGGCCCATGCACACAGCACCAGGGATGCAGTGCGCTGTACCTATGAGTATGCGGATTTTGTACGTGGATTTGTGGACGCAGTGCAGATGCCGAAGGGGATTTATCCGGAGGGTATGACTACACTGTATCCCATTGAGACCTGGTCGGATGATTTTACCATGGCGATTTCCGGGATCCCGTCCATGGTCAATGATTTCAGCGGTGGTCCGTTTATGGAAAATTATTATCATTCCCAGTATGATAACCAGGATGTTTATGAGGAAGAAGTATATAAATTCCACCACGAATTTTATCTGAGGCTCCTTCTTGCTATTGACAGTCTTGCACTGCCGCCGATGGATTTCGGACGGGCACTGGCCGGTAGTATTGAGAGCTTGGATCTGGATCTGTGTATGCAGACCGGCGCCAACGGTGTTCTCCTACTGGAAAAAACAGAAGAAGCGAAAAAAGCAGCTGCCATTCTTTCAGAGCAGGTGCGCCGCTTCAACAGCATTCCGGAAGAAAAACGTGACTGGAAAAAAGCCGATGCCATCACCGAAAAGCTTCTCGGTGTATTTCGGAAATCCCAGGATTATCTGGTGCGTCTGGACTGGGATGACAATGTGATCTTTCCCCAGCAGGCCGTACAGAACAATCTTTATGCACTGAAAGAAGCCATGGAATATCTGGAAAAAGGAGAGATTGCGCCTGCGCTGGAATCCTTTTACAGTATTGATAATAATTGTTATGCATTTCAGTTTGAACGGGAAGTTTTTTATCATTTTACAGAATATATCATGAAGCAGTCCCCGGATCGTCTGATGTGGGGAAAAGGCCGGATCATCCATCATGAGAACCTTTATGACCTTGTGGAAAGCCTGAAAGAAAAGAAACCGGGTGACAGCCTGGAGGCAGAAAAACAAAGCCTGAGGGAAGCCTGGGAGAGGCAGAAGCAATATTATGTGGATGATATCGGATATCTGATCCGCACAGCGGAAAAGCTTACAGATCTGATCTGCGAGGTCAGCGATATGTTTGAAAAAGGAACAGAATAAAACCATACCTGGAGGAAAGAATGGAAAGCCATAATTTATACCGAGTGAAAGAAGAAGATCTGGACAGGTTGATCCGGATATTGACCGTATGTTTTTCGGAGGATCCTCTGTATCATGCACTGATCCCGGACAGGGATACCAGAGAACGTCTGATGCCGGAGCTTTTTACCTGTGATCTTACGGAGTTTTTTGAGACCTGTGAGATCTATGCAGACAGCAGTGAGCTGAACAGCATCCTGGTAGTATCCGACGGAACGGAGCATGAAGCAGCCTTACATAATCTGATGGTGGATTTTTTTGCCCTTCTGAAAACAGATGGCTATCTGATCAAAGAGGATCCAAGTCTTGCGACCCTGCGGAAATTCATCCAGGGAAAAGATTATCTGAATTCCAGCTGGACTTCCCAGCTTCATACAGCAGAAAGACTTCATGTGATCTATCTGGCTGTGGCGCCGAAGATGCAGCATCATGGTCTTGCTGAGAAGCTGATGGATGAGGTGATCGATTATGCGGACAGGCATAAGCTGATGATCTCTCTGGAAACCCATAATCCGGCAAATGTTTCCATGTATGAGAAATTCGGATTTAAATTATACGGAATTGTACAGAAAAAAGGATTTGATCTAAAGCAGTACTGCATGATCAAACAGGCATAAGGAGGAATTAAAATGGAACGAAAATGGTGGCATGACAAGGTGGTATATCAGATATACCCCAAGAGCTTTTATGATTCCAACGGAGATGGGATCGGGGATATCCCGGGAATCATCAGCAAGCTTGATTATCTGAAGGAACTGGGAGCAGATATCCTCTGGCTTTCCCCGATCTATAAATCTCCACTTGCAGACCAGGGATATGACATTGCAGATTATTATGCGATTGATCCGCGGTTTGGGACCATGGAGGATATGGACCGGCTGATCGCAGAAGCGAAAAAAAGAGAGATGTACATCCTTATGGATCTGGTGGTAAATCACTGCTCCGATGAGCATGAGTGGTTTCAGCAGGCCATTAAGGATCCGGACGGAAAGTATGGAAATTTCTTTTATATCCGGGACAAAAAGGATGACAAGGCTCCCTGCAACTGGAGGAGCTATTTCGGTGGTCCGGTATGGGAAGAGCTTCCGGGACATCCGGATAAACAGTATCTCCATGTATTCCACAAGAAGCAGCCGGATCTCAACTGGGAGAATCCGGAGGTAAGAGAGGAAGTCTACAAAAACATCCGCTGGTGGATGGAAAAGGGGCTTGGCGGATTCCGTATTGATGCCATTATCAATATCAAGAAGAAGCTTCCGTTTTCCGATTATCCTGCCGATCGTGCAGACGGGCTCTGCAATATCGAGAGGATGCTGGAGGAGGCAGAGGGAATCGGAGAATTCCTGGGAGAGATGGCTGAGAAGTGCTTTCATCCCTATGATGCTTTTACTGTAGGAGAGGTCTTCAATGAAAAGGAAGATGAGATCAAAGACTTCATTGGAGAAAACGGATATTTTTCATCCATGTTTGATTTTGAGGAAACCTGTTATGGAAAGAGCGCGAATGGCTGGTATGCATCCAAACCGTACCTGAGTCCGGAAGAGTATAAGAAGTGTATTTTCCATACTCAGAAAAAGATCGGGGATACCGGTATGATCTCCAACATTATTGAGAATCATGATGAGCCAAGAGGTGTCTGTCACTATATTTCTCCGGAAGACCGCTGCCCGGATTCCAAAAAGCTTCTGGCAGGTATTTATTTCCTGCTGAAGGGAATTCCGTTTATTTATCAGGGTCAGGAGATCGGTATGGAGAATATGGAGTTTACTTCTATGGACCAGATCGATGACATCAGTACCATCGATGAATACCAGGTAGCACTCCGTGCCGGATGCAGTGAAAAAGAAGCTCTTGATGCTGCTTCTGCATTTTCCAGAGACAATGCCAGAACTCCGGTACAGTGGAGCGCAGAGAAAAATGCGGGATTTTCAGAAGGAGAGCCGTGGCTTGGTGTCAATCCCAATTATAAGGAAATCAATGTAGAGACCCAGTTAACGGACAGTGACTCCCTCCTTTCTTTCTACAAAAAGCTGACTGCACTGAGAAAAGCTCCGGAATATAAAGAAACCCTTGTATACGGAACCTTCACTCCATATCAGGAAGAACGGAAGAATCTGATCGCCTATACAAGAAACGGTGAGAAGGATCTGCTGATCCTGGGAAATATGCAGGCACAGTCTCAGAAGGTATCTCTTTCCGGAGAAATGAAGAAGGTGCTTCTGAATAATCAGGAAACAGCGGAGATCACAGGAAAAGAGATCATTTTGAAACCGTATCAGTTTATCGTTCTGGAGATCGCTGACTGATACGGCGTCAGAACAGCAGCAGAGAAAAAACAATAGCTATTTAGCTGACGGTCTGTTAAAATAAATGTCTGGCTGAAAAAACAGCCGCGATGAAAGAGAATGAGAATTCAGAAGGGAATAAAGTATGCTGAAGATAAAGAATTACGTAAAGGCAGAAAGCCTTGAACAGGCATATGAACTGAACCAGAAAAGAACAGCCTGTGTGCTGGGCGGTATGGTCTGGCTGAAAATGGGAAACCGGAACATCATGACAGCCATTGATCTGTCAGATCTTGGGCTGGATACCATTATGGAAACGGAAGAAGCGTTTGTGATCGGCTGCATGACACCGCTTCATGCACTGGAAACCCATAAAGAGCTGAATGCCTATACGAACGGTGCCATCCGGGAAAGCGTGCGGCACATTGTGGGTGTGCAGTTTCGAAACTGTGCCACAGTGGGGGGGAGTATTTTCGGAAGATTCGGATTTTCCGATGTGCTGACCATGTTTCTGGCACTGGATACCTGGGTGGAGCTGTACAATGGCGGAACCATTCCGCTGGCACAGTTTGCATCCATGGAAAAAGATAACGATATCCTGGTAAATATCATTGTGAAAAAACAGCCGCTGAACACGGTGTACTTAAGCCAGCGGAACAATTCCACAGATTTTCCGGTAATCACCTGTGCGGCATCTCTGATTGACGGAGAAGCAAGAACTGTCATTGGCGCCAGACCCGGAAAAGCAATGATCGTAGAAGATGAAGAGGGGATCTTAAAAGATTTTGCACAGATGGATGCACAGCAGAAAAAGGAGGCAGCAGCTTCTTTTGCCGCATATGCGGTGGAACATGTTCCTACAGACAAGAACATGCGTGCTTCAAAAGAATACAGAAGTCTTCTTGTGAAAGTCCTTACGAGAAGAGCCTGGGAAGAGATCGGAGGTAGAGCAGAATGAATATCACTTTCTGGCTGAATGGTGTAAAACGGCAGGCAGAGGTACGTCCGGATGAACTGCTTCTGGATTTCCTGCGGAAAAACAGCTGTTACAGCGTAAAACGTGGCTGTGAGACTGCAAACTGTGGTCTCTGTACTGTGCTGATGGATGAACGTCCGGTACTGTCCTGCTCCATGCTGGCTGCCCGCGCAGATGGGAAACGGATCGTGACTCTGGAGGGAATGCAGGAGGAAGCAAAGGAATTCGGAGCTTTTATGGCCAATGAGGGAGCAGAGCAGTGCGGCTTCTGCAATCCGGGATTTATCATGAATGTGTTTGCCATGTTAAAGGAACTGGATGATCCTACAGAAGAGGATATCCTGGAGTATCTTTCCGGAAATCTGTGCCGTTGTTCGGGATTTGTGGGACAGACCAGAAGTATCTTGAAATTTCTCGACTATAAAAAAGGACAGGAGGAAGGAAAATGAAATACGTAAACAAGCCGGTACCAAAAACAGATGCCATGTCGCTGGTAACCGGAAAACCGGTCTATACCGATGATCTTGCACCTTCTGACTGCCTGATCGTCAAGATTTTAAGAAGCCCTCATGCCAATGCATGGGTGGAAGAGATCAAAACAGATGCTGCAAAGAAGATCGAGGGGATCGCCTGTGTTCTCACCTATGAGGATGTTTCACACAAAAGATTTACCCTGGCCGGACAGACAGCACCGGAGATCAGTCCCTGGGATCGTTATATCATAGATAAGCATGTGCGTTTTGTGGGGGATCCGGTTGCCATCGTAGCCGGTGAGACAGAAGAAGCAGTAGATAAAGCCCTGAAGCGCATTAAGGTAAAATATCGTGTGGAGAAAGCAGTTCTGGATATCCACACAGCCAAGGATAATCCGATCCTGGTGCACCCGGAGGATGACTGGTATATGCCGATCCCGGCCGGCGGAGATAATAAACGGAATCTCTGCTCCTCCAATGTAGAAGAAGTGGGTGATGTGGACGCCATGCTGGAAAAATGTGCGTATACAGTAGACCAGGTTTACCACACAAAGGCAAATCAGCAGACCATGATGGAGACCTTCCGTACCTACTGTTATATGGACCATTTTCAGAGACTGACGGTGGTTTCTTCCACTCAGATCCCGTTTCATATCCGAAGGATCGTAGGAAATGCGTTGAACATTCCGTCTTCCAAAGTTCGTGTGATCAAGCCGCGTATCGGCGGAGGATTTGGAGCGAAACAGTCTTCCGTCAGTGAGGTTTTTCCTGCACTGGTGACCTGGGTTACCGGAAGACCGTCCAAGATCGTTTTTTCCAGAAAGGAATCCATGATCGCGTCTTCCCCTCGTCATGAGATGGAAGTCCATATCCGTATGGGTGCGGACGAAAACGGTATCGTAAAGGCCATCGATCTTTATACCCTTTCCAATACCGGCGCCTATGGAGAGCATGGGCCTACAACCGTAGGACTTTCCGGACATAAATCCATTGCATTATACCGCCATACAGAAGCCTACCGTTTTGCCTATGATGTGGTTTACACCAATATGCAGGCAGCAGGCGCTTATCGTGGCTATGGTGCCACACAGGGTATTTTTGCTGTGGAGTCCGCAGCAGATGAGCTGGCTCATAAGATGGGTATGGATCCGGTAAAATTCCGTGAGCTGAACATGCCTATGGAGGGAGAGGCGCTTCCTGGATATCCGGATGTACCAATCAACGGCAGCTGTACCATGGATAAATGCCTTGCCCGTGCAAAGGAAATGATCGGATGGGATGAGAAATATCCATTCCGTGATATGGGTAACGGCAAAGTACGGGGTGTCGGCATCGCTATGGCCATGCAGGGCTCATCTATTGCAGGGATCGATGTCGGCGGAGCAGACATTAAATTAAATGAAGACGGGTCTTACACCCTGGCACTTGGCTGTTCTGATATGGGAACCGGCTGTGATACCATTCTTGCCCAGATGGCAGCAGACTGTCTGGATACAGATATGAAAAATATCGTGGTATTCAGTGTGGATACAGATATTTCTCCTTATGATTCCGGTTCTTATGCATCTTCTACAACCTACGCTACCGGAAATGCCGTGATCCAGGCATGCGGAGAACTCAGAAAGAGAATCCACGCTTTTGGCGCACAGATGCTTGGGGTATCTGCAGAGGATTCTGATTTTGACGGAGAAAAAGTCCGCACAGAAGACGGAAAAGAGGTAACGCTGCAGCAGATCGCAGGAAAAGCAACCTGTGGAGTCTGCAGTGAGCTTCAGGTTGTAAAAGAATATTCTTCTCCGATCTCTCCGCCACCGTTTATGGTAGGTGCAGCTGAAGTGGAGATCGATAAGGAAACCGGACAGATCGATGTCGTTGATTATGTGGGCGTGATCGACTGTGGAACCCCGATCAATCCAAATCTTGCCAGAGTGCAGGCAGAAGGCGGTATCGGTCAGGGTATCGGAATGGTTCTGTATGAGGATATCCAGTATACAGATAAGGGAAAGATCCGTAACAATTCCTTTATGCAGTATAAGATCCCCAACCGTATGGATATTCCGAAGGTACGGATCGAGTTTGAAAGCAGCTACGAGAAGACAGGTCCTTTCGGTGCAAAATCCATTGGTGAGCTTGTGATCGATACACCTTGTCCGGCCATTGCCAATGCGGTTTATAATGCAACAGGTGTACGTGTCAGAGAGCTCCCGATCACTCCGGAAAAAGTTGCGATGGGAATTCTTGAGCAGGAAGCCGGAGAGAAGAAATGAATATGGTGATCAAATGTCTGCTGGCAGCTTTATGGCTGCTGGCAGTTCCGTGGGCGGCCGGAGGGGTAGTCCTCTGTAAAAGTAAAAAAAGTTCGATGGGAATGAACCTTCTTGCAGGATATCTTATGATGTTTTCCTTTGCAGAGATTTTGGCGCTGGCGGCAATCTGGGCTAAACTGCCATTGCATGTCCTGAAATACAGTCTTGCCGCTGTAATGGCATCAGCTGCTGTTTTGGGGATTGTCCTGGCACTGGTAAAACGGAATGGTTTTACGGGAAATGGTGAGAAGACGGGCAAAATGTCTTTTTATTTTGTTGTAGCTGCAATACTGATCTTACTCCAGCTTGTGGCTGCTTCATTTTTGGCTCATATGGATGCGGATGACGCTTTTTATGTGGCAACAGCTACAACATCTGTCCATACGGATACCGTTTTTTCCATTAATCCGTATACCGGATATTCCTATACACGATTACCAAGCAGGTATGTTCTGTCGCCGTTTCCGATATTTCTTGCAGTGATCAGTTCTCTTGTAGGACTTCATCCGGCAATTGTGGCGCATGTGATTTTTCCGGCTGTATTTCTGGTCATGGCGTATCTCGTGCTGTACCAGTTCGCAAAGCTGTTTTTCCCGGAAAATGCCGATGCAAGAGGGATTTTTCTGATTCTCGGTTGTGCGCTGACGTGGTTTTCTGGTTTTTCCGT
>OLNY01001311.1_pt1 | contig 20110 bp, 17 predicted proteins | sample 1671981 | NCBI WGS metagenome assembly OLNY01 (sample SAMEA3136632, study PRJEB25190) | human gut metagenome | biome: human gut; feature: human-associated habitat; material: faeces | place: Austria | collected 2013
AGGATGTCCTTGTTGTTTTTGTCGGCGAACACCGCCTTGAATCCGACGTCGCTCCGCAGGTTGACGAACGGGGCGAGCTCATTTTTGTCTTTAAAGAAGTCCATATATTTAGGTGTTAAATATTTGAACCGCAATAATATGGACAAAAAACGTAAAAAACGAAAAGAAACATATTCAAAACATAAGAAACAGAAAAATCGTCTTAAGAAACAGAAATATTTTTCTTCCTATTTTCCGCAGTTTTTGACTTTTAGTCCAGCAATCGGCCCTACAGCCATGCGAGAGTGGGCTCAAACGGCTAGAGAAACGCTTCAGGACGGGCAGGATCACCAAGGACAAGCTGAACAACCGCGGCTACAACCGCTTCCTTACGATGACAGGAGACGCCTCCGTCAGGATTGACTACGACAAGGTCGCCAAGGATAAATGTCTGGACGGCTACAAGGGCTACACAACAAACAGCACGCTCACGGATGACAGGGTGATAGAGGAATATGGATACCTCTTCATGATAGAACGCGCCTTCCGCTTCTGCAAGGCGGACCTTGACATCCGTCCGATGTATCATAGGCTCTTCAATAGGATTGAGGCCCACGTCTGCATATGTTTCGTGGCGTACACGATCATGCTAGAGTTGGAGCGCATCCTGAAAACTGCCGGTACTAGGATCACCTTGGACAGGGCCCGCTTCCTCGCGGAGAAAATATATCAGATCGATTACATCAATCCATACGACAACAAGCGAAAGTCAGTACTCCTGCACACCAAAGAGGAGCCAGAAGTCACCGAGTTGCTTGACATCATCTCGGCCAACTGCTAAAACGGGTGTCCCATTGCGGAAAACAGGAAAAGAGTTGAAGTCCCGTGAGGTTGACAAGGAAGAGAACCCGGTCTATTACCGTTTGGTCGAGGAGAACGACCTGTCGGACGTGTTCACCGATGAGATCATCACAATCTTCCAGAAATGCCTCGACGGACTGCCTGAGGAAAAACGCCGCTCGTTCCTCCTCAGCAATGTGGAAGGCCTGAAATACAAGGAGGTCGCCGAGTTGTTGAATATCTCCGAAGACAAGGTTGACAACAACATCCGTTTCGTCCGCAAAGCCCTCCAGTCCAGCCTGAAAGACTACCTCCCTGTGATTCTCCTCACCTTCATCAGTATCAAATAGATGGTTGGAAGGCAACAGAAAAACTCAATTGTTTTCTGAGAGTTAATCTACCTGAACAGCCTGTCGATGTCCTTGACGGTGTGCGGGAGGGCGAAGACGACGACTCGGTCGTAGGGCTCTATGCGGGTGGATCCGATCGCGATGTAGGATTCGCTGCCTCGGATGAGGCCGCCGATCACGGCGTCTTTCGGGAACGAGATGTCTTTCAGGGTGCCTTTCGTGATGGCACTGTTCGGGGCGACGGTATATTCAAGAACCTCCGCGTCCGTGCCGCTCATATACTTGACCAGGCGGGCCTTGCCGCTTAGGGTGAACTTGAACAGGCGGCCGGCGGTGATCAGTTTCTTGTTGATGACCGAGTCCACGCCCATCTCCTCGGCAAGGTGTATGTACTCGATGTTCTCGACCTCGGCGATGGTCCTGTCAACGCCGAATTTCTTCGCCACCACGCAGGCCAGCACATTGGCCTCGTCGTTGCCGGTCAGGGCCAGAAATGCGTCGTAGTCCTTGATCCCTTCTTCCAGAAGCAGGTCGGAGTTCCTGCCGTCACCGATGACGATGATCACATTGTCCGGCAGCCTTTCCGACAGAATCATTCCACGCTCCTTGTCCCGCTCCAGAATCTTCACGGAACTGATTTTCTGGCTGAGCCTTGCGGCGACCAGCTCGGCGATGTCCGATCCGCCGAGGATCATCACCTTGTCGATCTCTATGTTGCTCTTGCCGAGGAACTTCATCAGGAATGCCATACCTTCGCGGGTGGCTATGATGAAGACCAAGTCATTGAACATAAACTTGGTGTCATACTTCGGCATAATGGTCTTGCCACCGCGTGAGATAGCAATCACACGGAACTGCAACTCGTCACTTGTCGCTATGGCGGCGAACTCAGCGAGCTTCATGTCCAGAAGAGGGGAGTCCTCCTCCAGCTTGAACACCTCGACCTGAAGCTTTCCACGGGCGAAATCCATGGATTCAGTCGAGGAGGAATGCTTGAGCAGATCGAATATCTCGTCGGCCGCAAGCCTCTCGGGATAGAACATCAACTCGATGCCCATCTGCTTGAACAGCAGCTTGTTCTCGGCCGAGAGAAAGTCGTTGTCGTCAATTCGGGCTGTAACTTTCTTGGCTCCGAGATTTTTGGCCAGAAGTGCGCTCACAAGATTCACATCCTGCGGCACGAAAGGCACGACGGAGATGAACAGGTCGGCGTTCTGCACGTCGGCCTCGCGCATCACCCTCAGCGAGGATGGCGCTCCTTCGATGGCGATCACGTCGGCTATCGAGCTGATGTTGGCAAGCCTCTGCGGATCATCGTCAATGACGGTTATGTCATTGGCCTCAAGACTAAGCATCTTCGCCAGATGCGAACCTACCTCGCCGGCTCCCTGAATGACGATTTTCATATCAACTTTCTTAAATATTCAAAAATTCCGTTCCCCTTGAGCATAGCAAGCGGCACGATCCACTCCGGGAAAAGCGCCGGAACATCAATCCTGCGGTGTGTGTCGGCATATTCCTGAATCGCCTTGACATCTGGCCTGACCTCCAGTCGCCGGAACTCCTTGTGCGCCTCCCAAACCGCCTTGAAGCAGTCTTTCTTGCCTGTCAGCAGATAGACAAGCGCAGAGCAGCCGTCCAAGCACATTCTTAGGAATATGGTGCCTCGGGCGCGTCTGCAAGCCTTGACGGCAGCCTTTTCCGGCGTCAGCTCCCTCACTTCCTGCAATGAATATGTCTTCGCGAGGTTGTTCTGGAGCATCAGCAGATTGTTCCGGTAGTTCAGCTTCAGTTTCCACGGGGAGTCGTTCGGCAGTGTGCCGCCTCCGAGATGCCACACAACCGACTGAGGCACAACGAATATGTTCTTTCCCTCCAACTGAAGTCTCCAGCAGAGATCAATCTCCTCCATATGGGCGAAAAACCTGTCGTCCAGCCCTACCATCTTTGAATATTCCGTCTTGCGGACCATCAGGCACGCTCCTGTGGCCCAGAAGACCTTGGCCGGAGAATCGTACTGGCCGTTGTCCTTCTCAACTCTCTTGAGAACCCTTCCGCGGCAGAACGGATAGCCGAAACGATCCAGCATTCCGCCGGCCGCTCCTGCATATTCAAAGGAGTCTTTTTCGTACCACGAATGGAGTTTCGGGGCGCAGGCGGCGCAGTCCGGGTGGCTGTCCATCCAGTCGGTGAGCGGTTTCAACCAATCTTGGGGAACCTCGATGTCAGAGTTTATGAGCACGAAATATTCAAGATCTCCGGCGTCCGGCAGCTCGCATACAGCCTTGAAGGCCCTGTTGTAGCCACCGGTGAAGCCGTAGTTCTTGTCCAGGCGGATCTGCCGCACTGTCGGGAACTTCTCGGACAGCATCTCCATCGAACCGTCCGTGGAGGCGCTGTCAGCGACAATGATATCCGTCCCGTCCGTGGCCGAGGCCAGCAGACCGGGCAGGAAACGCTCAAGATATTCCTTTGTGTTCCAGTTCAGTATGACAACCGCCGTGCGCATATTCCTAAATTACTCTTTGTGGCAGTCGCCGTTGCCGTGGCAGCATTCGCCGTCCTTCTTGCCTTCTCCGTGGCAGCATTCGCCATCCTTGTGGCCCTCGCAGCCACCTTCGCCTTTATGGCAGTGGCACTCGTGCTCTTCCTGTGGGAGGAACTCGCCGTGGAGGCCTTCCTTGAGCTCTTTCTCCGTAGCTTCCCTGACGCTGACCACCTTGCCGGTGAAGTTGAGGGTCTTGCCGGCCATCGGGTGGTTGAAGTCCATCACAACGGTGTCTGGCTTGACCTCGTGAACGGTTCCCTGTACGACCTGGCCAGTGTTGCTGAGCATAGGGATGATCTGGCCTACGACGAGAAGATCCTCGCGAACTTTCCCGTCGATCTCAAAAGCGGCCTTAGGCAGCTCGAAGAGACGGCTGGCGTCGAATGTGCCGTAGCCTTCCTCCGGAGTGAGGGTGAACGCGAACTCGTCGCCCGGCTCCTTGCCCTCGACCTCGCTCTCGAATTTAGGAAGAAGCATATGTGTCCCGTGAATGTAGCCAAGCGGACGCTCCTGCGTCGCCTTGTCGGCGAGTTTTCCGTCCACAATCAGTTCGTAGGTCAGCTCGACCACATTGTTTTTCTGTACTTTCATAATGATGTCTTATTGTTAATGAATTTATTTTCTGTTTGTTATGAACTGCTGACGATTCCGCGTCACGCGCTGAAATCAACATTTCCGAACGCTAAGGTAGGAATAAGTTTTGACTTACAGAACCTCGCATCGTTTCCGGCGGCCAAAAGATTGTTCCAAAGGGTGAGGAGATTGCCGGTTATGAGCATCTCCCTTACCGGATGGACGATCTTTCCGTCCTTGAAAAGGAAGCCTTCGACTCCGAAGGAGAAGTCGCCGGTGGCTGAGTTGCTGTTGCCGCCGTTGAAGCCGGTGACAAGGATGCCTTCGCCGACTATACGCATCAGTTCCTCCTTGCCGCAGGTCGCTTCGACAGGCTCAGCGACCGATGGCGCGAAACAAGGCAAAACCACCGGTCTCGTAGCGTCCTCAACCGTAGCCTCGACCCCCATCTTCCTCGACATATAAGTATTGACGAAATATTCCTTCACCACCCCGTTCTCAACAATCGGCATCTCCGCGGTCGCAACCCCTTCAGAATCAAACAGCCTCGACCCCGTCTCCCCGACGCTCACCGGCCTGTCCCATATATTCAGCCACTCCGGAAACATCTTCTTCCCCAGCGAATCCAGCATAAACGAATTCTTCTGCTGCAATGAATATCCTCCCAGAGCGTTCAGCACAGGCGTCACAAGCCTCGATGCCACCTCGCTTTCAATGACCATCGAATATTTCCCGCTCTCGATCTTGACCGGGCCTATCTGTGACATCGCCCGCTTGAACGCTATCTCACCGCAGTCCTTGATATTCAGATCCTTGAGCATCGGTGTGGCGTCCCACCAGTAACTGCTGAACCTGTTCCCGTCCGCATCCTGCACGGTCACCTCGACCCCATATTCAAAGGAAGTCTCGGTGTGGCGGCATCTAAGTCCGTTGGAATCAAGCACAAGCGAGTCGAAGATGGAATCTGAATATTCCCCCTCCTCCGAGATGAGTCCTTCGCCACAGTGCATTTTGAATATGCTCGCGTCGATCGCCATCCTTAGTCTTTCGTCCGATGTCAGGGCCGGATAAGTCTCGTCATAAAGTCCGAGTTCCTTGCCGGTCACGGCTTTTTTCGCCGTTCTGGACGGATCCGGCAAGTCTCTGCAAGGGTCTTCCGCAAGCATCCTGACCGTTGCGATCGCCTTTTTCAGGAAATCATCCAATTCGCTTTCCACCAGCCGGTTGGTGGAGAAACTGCCAAATTTTCCGTCCACGAAAAGGCAGACGCTGATCGATCTGTCCAGACAGTGCGAGACCTTGTCAAGTTCTCCGTTAAGGGTTCCGAACAGCTCCATCAGGCTCTTGTTCAGCGTGATGCGCACCTTGTCCGCTCCAAGTGCCAGAGACTTCTCCAGACATTTCTCCGCGACGAGAATCTCCTCCGCAGTCAACATTCCGTTTATCTCTTCCATCTTATTCTCCTCCAACTGTAAGCTTGTTGATCAGCACGGTAGGGATTCCGCAGGAGACCGGGCAACTCTGTCCCTTTCCGCACGTCCAGGCCCCCTCGTCAATCTTCAGGTCATTCCCCACGGCCACAATGTCGGCCAATGCTTGCGGCCCGTTACCGATGATGTTTATGTCCTTGACCGGCTGGGTCAGCCGTCCGTTCTCGATCAGGAATCCGCTCTTGACAAAGAACGTGAAATCTCCTTCACCGATCTGAACCTCACCGTTGCTGAACTGATCCACATATATTCCTTTCTTCACGGATGCGATGATGCTTTCCTTGTCGGCCTTGCCGCTTTCCATATATGTCGCCCTCATTCTCGGGATCGGAGCGTAACGGAATGATTCCCGCCGTCCGTTGCCGGTAGGGGAGACCCCGTAGAATCCGGCGCTGATCCTGTCGTGCAGGTATGAGGTCAGAATCCCGTCCTTTACCATATATGTCTTTTGTCCCGGAACGCCCTCGTCGTCGAAATTGATGGAACCTCTATTGAACGGAATCGTGCCGTCATCCACGATCGAGATGCTTTCGTCGCAGATTTTCTGTCCCATTTTCTCTGAGAAGACTGACTGGCCTTTCCTGTTGAAATCCGCCTCGAAAGCGTGTCCCATAGCCTCGTGCAGCAATATCCCCGAAGCTCCGGCACCCATCACGACAGGCATCTGCCCGCCTTTCGGGCGTTTGGCCACGAAGCGGTCGTCTATCCCCGCCTCAATGCTGTCCGCGATCTCGTCCAGAAGCGATTCCGTAAGCATCTCTGTGCCCGCTCGGTACGCCCTGGAGGTGTTCTTGCTCTCGATCTTGCCGTCCTGGCTGAACACGACTGAGGCTGACAGGATTCCCATCGGCCTTGTCTCGAATGTCAATTCTCCCAAGGAGTTGAACATCAGGATATCGCTTACTTGTCCGGAGAACGAGACGATGATCTTCACTATTCTGGAGTCTTTCGCGGCAATCTTCTCCTTCAATTTTTCCAGCCACGGGACAAGCTGCGTCGCGTCGGATGATCTCCAATCATATTCATAAGAATATCTGTCCTTAGGCGCCGTGACGGTTCTGCAGCAAATCGCAGACGCTGTTCCGGTACCGCCTTCCGCTATCTTGGAGGCCGCCAGGGCCGCCTCGGCCATCGAGCGGGAATCCGTGCTTTCGGAGTAGGCATAGCCGGTCTTGTCTCCTTTCAGAACCCTGATTCCGACACCGTAGTCGATGTGGAATCCGCCTGAGGAGACGATTCCGTCCCGCAGCAGCAGATCGTTGTAGGACGTGTTCTCGAAGAACAGGTCGCAGTAGCTCCCGCCCCCTTTCAAACCTTCGGCCGCAAGTCTTTCCAACTGCGCCTCGCTGACCTGGAACAGGTTGAGATAAAAATTCTTATCCTTGTACATTCTTTAGTTTCCTTTTTTCTTCTTCCAGATGTTTTTCATATTCTTCGTTGATCGCCTGGATCTTGCTGAACTTCTCCGGCTCCCGGATTATCTTTCCGTCCTCCGACGCCTCGGCCACAATTGAGAACGGCACATTCGAGTTGTCGAGGAGAAGCCATTTGTCGCAGATCGGCATAAAGTCCCGGAAAAGATAGTGGAGTCCGACATTGTAGCGCCTCCGGATGGTCTCTTCCTTGATGTTATGCCCTCCGGTGGCCACCCTTGCGGCCACTCTTGCGACTGCAAGATCCGGAGAGTTCAGCCAAAAGTACAGAATCGTGACATAGTACCCGGCTTCCTTCGCGTCCTTTATCACCTTGAGAAGAAAACGTGTGGCGAGCGTGGTCTCGATGCAGAAATCGGCCTTCCTCTGGAGCAGGAACCTCATCTTCATCAGCATATAGCGGCTGGCGGCGACGTAGGCGCTTTCCGGATGGAACGGCGAAAGGCTTTTCGCGAACTCATCGGAGTTCACGAACTCGCTGCATTCCAGCATCCCCGGCAGAAGCGCGTAGGACGCCGTGGTCTTCCCGGAACCGTTGCAACCTGCTATGATGAAAAGTCTTGGCATATATCAATTCCCAAAGGCGGACAATCATTTGCGAATATTGCAAACTGTCGGCCACATTTATTATTATACGAATATATTCGTTATTTTGTTTTGGTCGGCTTTGGATGTGTCACACCGTAGCCGAAGAGGGAGAAGTCCCCTTTGCAAGGATCGCCGGGGAATATGTCCGCGAAGCATCCGGTGATCTCTCTCACCGTCACGATGTCCTTTTGCTTTCTGGATGTGAGTCCCAGTGCGATCGCCTCGTCATAGACGTGCACATCCAAAGGGATGAGCAGGTCGGCGGGATCCGTGTCCTTCCATATTCCCAGATCTACCTTGCCGTCATCGCGCACCATCCACCGCCTCATCATGTTGATCTTCTTGTTCGGAGCCTTGAGGTCGGATTTCTGGCCGAAGACATTCGTCCTGAACTCGTCTTGGGACAGAGATTCGAGGGATGGGCTTGCCTCATAGGCGCTTTTCAGACGGGAGCATATTCCAGCCACCTCGCTCCATTTGATCGTGCGGTGGATGCTGGTGCCGTCGTCCCGCCACTTGCCGCGCATCACATATTCATAAGGCTTCCAGTCCATTTCCTCGAAAAGTCTGCCGCAGTCCCTGATGATCATCGCCCTGCGGCCCCAGGCGAAATGCGCCGCGAAGACCGCCGCGATCTCCACGTCGGCCAATGAGCGTTTCCCGGCCTTGAAACGCTGCGCGAACAAGGTCGGGAAAGCTATCGGATCTTCCTGGAAGTACTGAGGGTCGTTGTAGGTCTCAGCCCACAGGATCAAAGTTTGTCTTGTCTCTTCTGTCATTTAGAAGTCATTTTTGCCGAGCCTGAAGTATTTTGTTTTAATCCTTCGTCGCCGCCTCCAGTTTCTTAAGCAGCGCGAACATCACCACACCGGCGGCGATGCAAAGTCCCATCAGAATGCTCCAGTTGGCCGTGAGGGAAACCTTTTTCCAAAGCAGTCCAGGGATGGAACTGAGGTAGTTGCCGACAGCGGTCGCCGCGAACCACAGACCCATCATAAGACCCTTGTACTTAGGAGGCGCCACCTTCGACACGAAGGAGATGCCCATCGGGCTGAGCAGAAGCTCGGCGAAAGTCAGGATAAGGTAGGTTCCGATCAGGTACATCGGCACCACTGGATCCGGAGCTACCGTGCCGTTGAGCGAAGCCGGTGAAGGCTGGCCAATGGAGGCAAAGATCATCACCAGATAGCCGCAGGCCGCCACAAGCATTCCGATACCGATCTTCTTCGGCGCGGAAGGCTCCATTCCCTCAGGATGCTTGGCGGTCTTTTTCGCGGCGAGGGCACTGAATATGGCCATAGACACCGGTGTGAGGGCCACCACGAAGAACGGATTGAACTGTTGGAAGAGCTGTGGCTGAATCTCCAGAGGGTTAGGAAGGCCTCTGAATATCGCATACGCTCCGCACCAAAGGACGGCAGTCACGACTCCGCAGCCTACCTTGCCGGAAGTCTTCTCAGACTGGAATATTCCGAAAAGAGTATAGACTGAGGTCGCGATAAGAGCCAGCGCCCAGATGTTGAACCCGATTCTGCTCCAGCCCTCGGCAGTGCTTTGTGTGTAGTCGCGTGCGAACCAGGTCAGCGACTGGCCGTTCTGGTGGAACGCCATCCAGAAGAAGATAACCACAGCAAACACGAGGCACAGGGCCACGATACGCTCCTTGGTCTGTTTCGGAGTGAGTTCCACGTAATTGCCTCCGGAGGTCTTGGCCTGTTTGGCGTTGACGTCAGCGTGCTTGAACCAGCTCTTTGTCGCGAAATAGATCGCTATCGAGACCACGAGTGAGATGCACGCCACCGCGAATCCCATATTGTAAGAAGCGGAAAGCTTGTCGATGTAGTACGGACAGAACTGGTCGAGCCCCATTCCGGCCGCGTTTGCGTCCGGCATCATCGCCATAAGCCCGTTCAGTTGCTCGGCTCCCTCCGGAGTGATCGTGCCGGCCATCTGCTGGTGGGCCAACGCCGGAATCGCAGCCTTGTATATGAGCCCCGCCTTTGCCAGGAACTTGTTTGTGATGGCGGTGGCGGCGGCAGGAGCGAACATCGAACCGATGTTGATGGCCATATAGAACAGGCTGAACGCGCTGTCCCGTTTGGATGCGTACCGTGGATCATCGTAAAGGTTGCCGACAAGAACCTGAAGATTGCCTTTGAATAGACCCGTTCCGATGGCGATCAGCAGGAGCGCGCCGAGCATCACGACGACTCCAAGGCCGTTGGCGGCGGTCGGAACCGCAAGCACAAGGTACCCGAGGAACATCACGCAGATTCCCGTGACGACGCATTTGCCGAATCCTATCTTGTCAGCGAGCCATCCTCCCACGACCGGCATGAAGTACACCGCCGCGAGGAAGATTGAATATACCTGGCTGGCCGTTGACTGCTCCCATCCGAACTTAGCCTGGAGGAACAGCATAAAGATGGCCAGCATCGTGTAGTAGCCGAAGCGCTCGCCCGTGTTGGCGAGGGCGAGCGCGAATAAACCTTTCGGTTGGTTTTTGAACATACTATGTTACTTTGTTACTTTCTCAAGCCACTTGACCATGCCGAGCATAACGCCCATTGCCAGGAGGCACATGCAGAGGAACACGCTCCAGCAGGCCCACAGAGGCATCTTGTTGTACATCAGAGGGCCGATCCACAAGAAGAGGTTGCCGACGGCGGTCGCGCCGAGCCAGAGTCCCTGGCAAAGTCCGAGAAGGTGCTTCGGGGCGACCTTCGACACGAACGAGAGACCCAGAGGAGAGATGAAGAGTTCCGCTACCGTGAGGAAGAAGTAGGTCGCGATCAGAACCCAAGGTCCGGCCTTCATAGTTGCCTGCTGGGCGACTTCCATACCTCTGAAATCGGTGGCTGAAGGATAACCCATAACGCCTGAGAATATCGCGAGGAACAGATAGGCGGTCGCCGCGATTCCCATTCCGTAGGCGATCTTGCGAGGGGTCGAGATCTGCTTGCCTCTCTTGCCGAGGGCGCCGAAGATCCACATGATGATAGGGGTCAGCACGATCACGAAGAACGGATTGACGGCCTGCCAGATCTCCGGGGCGATCTTGTCGGTGTTGACGAAGTCACGCGCGAAGAGCGAGAGGGACTGTCCGTTCTGGTGGAACGCGAGCCAGAAGAAGATCACAACGCCGAGAACCGCGAACAGGGCGTACATTCTCTGCTTGATCTCCTTTGCCATGGTTGCCTTCTCCTCGGCGGTGTAGCCGGCATTGGCGGAGGCTGCCTTCTTGGCAGGAGTAGGGAATTTCTTCTTGTTGGCAAGGAATATCACAAGAGAGATCATCATGGCCACGACGGAGGCGATGAAGGAATAGTGGATACCGGCGTTGAACACGTCCAGATAGTTTGTGCAGAACTGTCCGATGGCCTCACCGCCCTGTGCAAGGACAGCAGGATCGGCACCGGCCTTGGCTGCCTCGTCGAGGAAGTTCTGCGAGGTGGTGCCGTTGCTGATGAACTCATGGCAGAGTCTAGGGAGCTGTGAGTTGTAGATGAATCCGTTGACTTTCAGCCACCAGCTTCTCAGAAGAGGAGCCACGAACGGAGCCACGAGGCCTCCGATGTTGATGAACACGTAGAAGATCTGGAAACCGGAGTCGCGCTTTCCCTGTGCCTCTTTGAGAGCCTCGGGACCCTGCTTGGCGGCGTCGGCCTCGAAATTGTCATACATCTGTCCGACGATCGCCTGGAGATTGCCCTTGAAAAGACCGTTGCCGAAAGCGATCATGAAGAGTGCGAAGCAGGTCAGAGGCAGGAGCCAAGACTTGTTCTCAGGTGTCGCGAGGATCGGAACGGAGAGAACCACATAGCCCAACGCCATAATGATGAGACCTTTCTGGATGGTTCCCTTGTAGTTCTGCGTGCGGTCGGCGATGATACCTCCCACAAGGCTGAGAATGTATATTCCAGCATAGAAGAATGAGTAGATGAGTCCTCCAGTCTCGTCACTCAGCCCGAACTTCGAACAAAGGAAGAGTGTGAGAACCGCATTCATAATGTAGTACCCGAAGCGCTCGCCCATGTTGCTCAGCGCCGCTGAAATCAGTCCTTTAGGATGTCCTTTCATACAATGTTGTTTACTTTTAAATTATTTGTGTTATTAATATTTCATTCTATGCCCCGCTTGGCTCTCCGTTTGGCTGTCATACGTGCGTCCAAAATCCATCTCTCTCTTCCTGCTCGCATAACAAGTTACTAATATACGCAAAACTCCTCAACTCACCAAATTTATGTCGTAGTCCGACTCTCGGTCATAAAATCAGCTTCAATATTTGATTCTGAAATAGTCAAGGAGTTTCTTGTAATAGTCTTGTGCTGTCAGACAGGTATCTGTAAGGTACCCGGGAATTGTTTTCCATTCGTGCAATCCACGATAATAGAACATTTTCAGTTCGTCTGTAATAATGAACGGAACAATGTCGTGATTAAGACATTCCTTGAACATTATCAGGCGTCCGACTCTGCCATTACCATCCTGAAAGGGGTGTATTGCTTCAAAACGCTGATGAAAGCCAAGTATATCATCAAACAGAATTACCTTTTTCCCTCTGTATTCTTTTAACAATGCACGCAGTTCATGCCCTACATTCTGTGGTGAGGTCGTCTCCATTCCTCCAACCTCGTTAGGTATCCGTTTGTATTCACCGACCGTAAACCAGGATTTCGATGCGTCCGAAGTCCCGCTTTTCAGCAACCGGTGAAGTTGTTTTATCATACTTTCTGTCAATGGCTCTTTCGCGTGGTCAATTATAAAGTCGATGCAGCGGAAATGATTGGTGGTTTCAATGATATCATCCACTTTCACAGCATTATCCGTGATTCCAATCGTGTTAGTCTCGAATATGTATCGAGTCTGCTCTTTTGTTAACCGGCTACCTTCGATATGGTTTGAATTATATGTCAGGTCAATTTGAGTGCGGTGATATATTCCGCCTTTGATTCCGGAGTCTTTTTGCTCGCACAATGTCTTCAAAAGGGGAGATATCCTCTTTTTTGCATTCTTGCGCTGAGGGAGTGGAGCCTCGGCTGGCACACTCCACGTTTTGCCGACAAGCTGTGCTCCAGCAATTTTACCTTGAACACAGTAGTTCCTAACTGTGCGTTCGGCGACACCGTGTGCCGCTGCATATTCTTTAGTAGAGACGTAATCCATAATCTACGGCACGGAAAATAGCATATGCCGATACAAATATAGGATTTCTTGCCGATAACGGCAAGAAATGGCGGTTATTTTGTCTATTCTTCCGGACTCATGCCGATAGGACTTGTCCCTAATCTGTGCTCAGCTTGCACGTAAATTATCATTTATCTGACAGTCATATCCCCAAGGTGTCAGTCAGGCGAAAGATTCGGAAATACGAGGAATCCAGATACGCCGATTCTGAGTTCTCGTTCCCATAACCGAAAAATTGCCTAAATTTACACCCAAAACAGAAACGCAGATGGAAATCGATGAATTGGAACGTGGCCGGCTGAGGAGCAAAGTGCTGAACTTCCTTAAGGCCAATGATATTGAATATAAGTTGTACGAGCATCCGGCATTGTGCTCGGTGGAGGAGTGTCTGGCGTATTGGGGGAATATTCCTGACGCGACGCATTGCAAGAACCTTTTTCTGCGGAACCATAAGGGGAACAGGCATTACCTTGTGAGTATGGAATGCCATAAGACGCTCGACATCCATAGCCTGGAGCATACGTTGAAGCAGGGAAAGCTGTCTTTCGCGTCGGAGGAAAGGATGGTTCGATGCCTTGATCTGCATCCTGGGTCGGTGTCGGCCTTCGGACTTATCAATGACATCGATCCGAAGGATGCGGATCCCAAGGAACTCTTCCCGAACGGTCACCGTGTCAAATATTACATTGACAGCACGTTGCGTACCGCCGACAAGATAAGTTTCCACCCTTGCGAGAACACGGCCAGCGTCGTGATCTCAGGCGCGGACTTCTTGCGTTTCCTGTCAATCTGGGGCGGCGAGGTGGAATGGCTGGAAATATAATGGGGTCCTGACCTCAATTAAATTTCATATTGACCTCCTCTTTCATTATATTTGCCTGATGTGCGACAGATTGTAGAAAGATGAAGATTTTGACGAAACTGATGCAAGGACTTCTGAGGGTGATCTCGGCGCTTCCGCTGGGGTTCCATTACGTGTGGGCGGGCTTCTTTGCCTGGCTGCTGCGTGATGTGATGCATTACCGCCGTGATGTGGTGATGATCAACCTCTCCCGCGCTTTCCCTGACAAGAAATACAAGGAGCTGAAGCAAATCTCCAATGCCTTCTACAAGCATTTCGGCGAGGTGATAGCCGAGACCATCTGGTTCGGCGGATGCCGCAATCCTGAAAGGCTGCACAGGAAACGTTTGGTTGAATATACCAACCTGGACACCGTGGAGGCCGCGCTTGCCGAGAGCCCCGGGGTTGTCGTCTTGAACAGCCATTTCGGCAACTGGGAACTAACCGGTGGCTGCCTGACTTACGACTACAGGCCGGACTCTGAGCGGTCAAAGATGGAGGCAAATGACATCATCGCCGTTTATAAGCCTTTGAGCAGCAAGATGTGGGACGAGATAATGCGGGTCAACCGCTGCGCTCCGGTGCTGCGGGACGGCTGCGCGGTACAAAAAAAACTTGGCGGCTCAATCGAGGTCATCCTGAAGCCGGGATGTGATCATCATCCTCACAGTCTCTAAGCTCCTGCACCAGTAGTCCGTTTCTTGCTGGACAAGACTCTTTCGAAATAGTCTGATCATTATGCTAAAAGGCTGGCCTCGTCAACTGAGGTCAGCCTTTTTGCGCGCCCGGCTCTAGTTAGCCAGAAATATTCATTTGTCGGCACGGCTTTACGAGGAGAAATGTACCAAACGCAATAAATCACACCATTGGTACAGGGGATGGACTAGCGGTGCACCGCCTAAGACATCAGGCTCGGGGCGGGGACGAACGCAGTGGCCGGACAATTGACAATGTTCGTCCTTTCATATGCTTTATGAGATCACGTGAAGACACTTATGACAGTAAGCGTCTTACGAAACGCGTTCAGCCGCTCCGCGTGCAAAGACGGCCTTCCAGATTCCTGTCTACCGACCTTGACGTGAGGTTCTGCCATCTTGTTCAGATCCGGGCGGACTCTTTCTGGCGCGCAAGGCATGTTGGGCACGCGAGGTGAGATTCTGATTTGGATCGGGGTGTGGAAATCCTTTTATCCCACACTAAGCATAACAGCGAAATCTTCTTCAGTGCCTTGTCTTTCAGGATGCCTTACGACGGATTGTCGCAATGAAATTCAAGTAATAAGCATACGAATTATCACACAGAAGCGTTGCGCGGTAGTAATTGGTTAAAACATCAATGCTATAAGACAAAAGTTAGTCAACATATATATAGTTCCCATTATTTTTTTTATTTCATTTTTGAAGTTAACAGCAGGATGGCATTGGGGAATTGTTGTGTGTCGGCGGATTCGCGATTATTGATTTGATGTCATGCTTCGTTTTTTGCTTAAAGATTGTTATTTGGGTGTTATTCGCGCATATTCAGCGATTTAGGTTACTAAAACGATATTTGTGATTTATTTTGAAATGGAGGTAGATTTTTTTTATACCTTTACGCAATTAACAAATTTAATGTTCCAGCAGTTGGCTCGAACTTTTTTTATTTTTTAGTAATATGAAAAATTTTTTCAGATTCCTCATCGCTGCCGCGTTAGTGTTTACCGGCTGCGACAAGAGCAATGATTCCCCGGAGCCGGAACCAGTACCGGTTCCCGACTTCACCGTTGAACAGACCGCGCTGACGCAAGGCTCGTTCAGTGTCAGAATCACCCCTAAGGACAACGAGAACACCTACTATTTCAGTGTTCTCACCAAGAAGGACTATCAGTCCAAGTACAAGGAGACCCCCGAGACTCTCGAAGCGGCGTACAGTGAATGGTTCGGCCAGATGGCCACCCAGGCGGGACTGTCTGTCGAGGACTTTCTGAAAAACGCCCTGCTTTCAGGCATGCAGAACTACCGGTTCCGTTCGCTCGAACCCGGCACAGACTACATATTTTTCGTTTTCGGTGTGGACTATTCAGGGAAGGCCACCACGGCTGCGGACATCGTGCCTTTCTCCACCCCGAAGGCCACACTGGACAAGAATGTGACTTTCAACATCACCCCTACGGAGGTCGGCTCCACATGGTTCAAGGTCAAGATCAATTGTAACGACCCTGACGTGTACTACTACTATGATATCATGCTGCCTTCCATCTACGAGCAGTATTGCGGCAGCAATCCTTCGAAGATTCCTGAATATGTCGCCTCTTACCTTTCAGCCCTTAAGAGCGAGAACGACACCTATGCCGCCATGTCAGAGGCTCAGTTCATCAGCAGCATCACCGTCGGCGGCGAGATTGAGTACGACACCGCGCTGTCTGAGGTGGCCAACTCCCTCCTCCCTGAGACGGAGTACCCTGTGTTCGCAATCGGCATCGCCAATGACGGCAGCTTCACCACCGACCCTACTGTGGTCATGGTTAAGACGGCTGAGACCCCGAAGAACGACTGGAAGATTTCCGGAGAGACACTGACCGACATCCAGTACAACGCCACCGTCACTCCTGCCTATGATGAGGTCTATGCCGTGATCCTTGAGCGCAAGTCCTACTTTGAGGGTGCCACGGATGAGCAGATGGTCAACGACCTCCTTGACGCGAGAAAAGGCACGTTCCAGAACGATCTCTGCGTGGAGACCTCGAAGGTTGAATTCAATAACCTCATCCCTGACGAGGACTACTACCTGTTCATGATCGCCTGCACGCCTGACGGCCTTCCAAAGACCGGCGACAAGCTGAATGTTAAGAAACACGAGGTCAGGACCAAGACCGCGACACCGACCGGCGCCGTTTACAGCCTGAAAGTCTTCAACATCCAGAAGACATCGGCCAGCGTGGCGGTGACTGTCAACGAGGCCGGCGAGAACCAGACCTTCCTCACGAACTATATCTCAAAGGAGGAGTTGAACAAGCTTACCGCATCGATGAGCGAGGGCGAGGCTCTCAAGAAGCACATGGATGACCTGATCGACGCCAAACTCAAGGAGTGGAACGGGATTTATTCCACTATGGACAGGAAAGAGTTCCTTTCAAGGCTCCTGCCGAACGAGTCGAAGACCGGCAGCGGCAACTACATCGATTTGGAAGGCTTGAAAGCCGGCACGACCTACTATGCCTACTCAATCGGGCTCAAGGCTGACGGAACCTACACCACCGAACCGTTCAAGGCGGAGTTCACCACTGTCGAGGATGTCAAGAGTGCCGTCCACCTTACTTCAAGCGGCATGAAGGCCTGGATGTATGACGAGTATTATCCAAACAAAACGAACTACACGCTGGGTGTCATGGCTGATCCTTTCTATCAGGTAGGAGGAGCGTATGGCAAGTCATTCACAGGGACTGATGAATGGGCGGACAAAAGTTTCACCGAGATAGTTGAGGAACTGAAGAAAGAACCGGCGGGTGCATACGGTGCGGTCACGCTCAACCTTACAGTCGAAAGAGGAACGAAATTCTATGCCTACTTCGTAGGTGTTGACAAGAGCGGGATTCCTACCGATGTGATCAAAATCACACATACATCCAAGGCGGAAGGTTCCGTCAACACGGGTATGGGCAAGGAGGTGTCTATTGACAAGATCGAAACCATTGCCAGATAATGCGGACATTTTTGAATTATCTTACGTCATTGCTTGCCGCCGCCGCTGTCATCAGCGGATGCGGCAAGTCTGACATACCGGACACTCCTGACATCCCCCCAGAACCAGAACAACCAACAGTGAAGGCATATTCAGTGGGAGACTACTACCAGAAAGGCTTCGTGAAGGGAGTTGTCGTGAGCGTGGACGAGAAAGGGGAGCACGGTCTGATTGTCTCTCTCAAGGAACATGAAGCCGCCTGGGCGTTCAGATCCGACAATGTCATGGACGGACAGCCCGGCACGGGGCAGTACAACACCGGCCGCGTACGTGAGTTCAAGGATTGGATGGACTTCTATCCGGCTTTTGAACGCGCGACATTGGAGAATGTCGGAGCACTAAAGGACTGGTTTCTGCCATCCATGCATGAGCTGGCGTCATTGTACAAGGCCTACACAGGCCACGACACCAATGACGTGGAACAGGGGGCGGGATCGACCAAAGCCGGGATGAGCGAGAACGAGTCGAAGGACTGGTTCAACAAGTGCCTTGCCGGCAACAAAGGGACCGCCATATCCGATCAGGTTTATTGGTCATCCAACGAACTCGGCCCCAGTATAGCCTCCGCGTTCGACATGCGTACCGGCACCTCGCTGGATGTCCCGTCGGATCTCGACAAGAGGAAGGTTTACAAGGTCAGGGCGATGGCATCGTTCTGAGTCAATTATTCACGATTAAATGTTCATTTAGAAAATGAAAAGAATAACTATCATTTTGGTGTCGGCGGCGCTGGCTCTCGTTTCGTGTTCGAAGGAGAACGGCGACACGCCATGGTCCGGCGTTCTGACCGCGCCTGAGGTGACGATCACAGAGGGAACCGCATCGTTGACCGCAAGCTGGCCTGAGGTCAAAGGGGCCGAAGGCTACAGGTGTGAGGTTACCTATGTCTCGGGAGGAAGGAATGTGGATGTCCTTAAGACAAACATCACAGAGACATCTTTCACAGTCAGCGCGTTGCGCCCGGAGACAGACTACACTGTCAGGGTCGCCGCCACAAGAGGTGGCAAGGCTTCAGCGAACTGGTTCATGGAGGACAGGAAGACAGGAAAGTTCAACGTGACTTTCGACATCACTCCTTATGAGGTGTACAACTCCACGACCGGCCACATTGACTATATGGCGAAAGTGAAACCTTCCGATGACGGTGTGTACTATTGGATCGCCGCTGTGCCATATTCCCAGAAAGTGGACGCCAAGGTTTGGATGATGGATGAGATAGCTGACGCTGTGGATGCCGGAGAGACTTGGGAGTCCCTTGAGAAAAACGGCTATATTGTCAAAGGAGAGGCAGAAAGTGTCTTCGCGTTCAACGGAAAAGATGATTATATGTTTACCGCCGGCATTCTTGAACACATTGGAGATCAGATAAATGTCGTTTCGGAAGTGAGTCTGAGCTACCCTTTCTACGCCGAGAACGCTGAAGATCAGACAAGCCATCAGTGCGCCTATTCCGACTACATCGGAGAGTGGGTGGTGAAACCGTATGACGTGTCTGAATATGGCAACGGCTGGAGCCTTGCTGATTCCAAACCTTTCACAGTCAGGATTTCGGCGAAAGAGGACGGTCAGACGTTCAACATGACAGGTTGGGGTGGAGCTGACAACAAATATTCCACAACGCCGATTGTGCTGGACTATGTTGCCGGCGATGTCGACAGGTTCGAGCATTTCAACATTAGCGTGCCTCAGGACATAACCACAGAGAATGGCATCAAGTGGGCCTACACCGGCTGGATGTCATTGGTATTCTCCGATGAGAACGGCAACAAGGAAGTCAAGGCTTACACTCCTTACGACTACGACTACGACAATACTGCTTCGGAAACGAATCCGAGTGGCTGGCGTCAGGCTTTCAGAGGCTATGTCGCCAATGCGAACAAGACGGTCATAAAGATTTTTGCCAATGAATATCAGTACGAAGGCTTGACCGTCTATATGCAGAGCCTTTGGGTCTGCGGAATGGATGCGGCAGGCAAATATGATTTCAACAACACTGCACATTCTCTCAACGGCAATCGTGGTGGAATTCCTAATGCGATGTACTATCTTGTGCGTAAGGATGTCGCCGAAGGTGCCGAACTGGCAGCCCCGGATGTCTCTGCCGAACTTAAAGGCGCTACTTCTTCTGCGGCGGCCGGCAACAGATCCATAGTTCTCAGAGTGTCAAGATAGAGATTCGGCTATCCAAGCCGCGTCTTGGACATAATCCCTTTCAGCCTCGGCATCGTGTGGTTTTGCCTCACTGCCGAGGCTGATCTTTTTAAAAAATTTCATATTGACCTCCTCTTTCATTATATTTGCCTGATGTGCGACAGATTGTAGAAAGATGAAGATTTTGACGAAACTGATGCAAGGACTTCTGAGGGTGATCTCGGCGCTTCCGCTGGGATTCCATTACGCGTGGGCGGGCTTCTTTGCCTGGCTGCTGCGTGATGTGATGCACTATCGGCGTGATGTCGTGATGATCAACCTCTCCCGCGCTTTCCCTGACAAGAAATACAAGGAACTGAAGCAAATCTCCAATGCCTTCTACAAGCATTTCGGCGAGGTGATAGCCGAGA
>OLNY01001320.1_pt1 | contig 20044 bp, 16 predicted proteins | sample 1671981 | NCBI WGS metagenome assembly OLNY01 (sample SAMEA3136632, study PRJEB25190) | human gut metagenome | biome: human gut; feature: human-associated habitat; material: faeces | place: Austria | collected 2013
CGCCGACCACCCCCACGACCCCGGAGCGGCCCTCGACGCCCAGCACGCCCCTGCCCCATGGTCCCACCCTGCGGCAGGACCACGTGCGCTACATGGAGGGCTTTGAAAACGGGACCTTTCGCCCCGACCAGAAGCTGACCCGCGCCCAGGCCGCCCAGCTGGTCTACCGCCTGCTGGCCACCCCGGACAACGGCACCGGGGCCTGCTCCTACACGGACATCGCCGGGCAGTGGTACACCCAGCCCATCCGCGCCCTGTGCGCCCTGGGCCTGTTTGACAACGGCAGCAAGTTCCGCCCCAACGACGTGATGACCCGCGCCGAGTTCATTGATCTCTTGGTCCGCACCAAGCCCATCTCCGGCAACAGCGCCGGCTTCCCCGACGTGTCCTCCGGCTATTGGGCCGCCAGCCAGATTCAGGCCGCTGCCTCCCACGGCTGGATCAGCGGCTTCCCCGACGGGACCTTCCGGCCCAACAGCGGCCTGACCCGCGCCGAGGCCTGCACCGTGGTCAACAACATGCTCGGCCGAACCGGCGACGCCGCCCAGGCCACCCGGCTCATCGCCCTGGGCATCTACTCCGATGTCTCCGCCTCCTACTGGGGCGCGAGGACCATCGCGGAAGCCTCCGTCTCCCACACCGCCGCCGCTTCCGGCAGCGGCGAGAGCTGGAACGGCGTGGATGTTGCTTCCATGACCTTCACCCCCGGCTTCCACGCCGCCGGGAACCAGCTGTATTACGTGGCCTGGACGGGCAAGCTCGTCACCAACACCACACTGGGCGCTTACAAAGCTGACGCCACCGGCGCCCTGACCCAGACGGCGAAGTCTTACCAGATGACCAACGTGCCCTACATCAGCCAGATCGACAATATTTACGCCTGGGTGGGCTGCGAGGCCGTGGCCGACCTCATGGGCCTGAAGGCCAAGGGTTACGCCCAGGACGTCACCATCAAGTATTTCCTGGACAATCTGCCCCGGTCCAAGTCCGACCCGGAGAAGGGCTTCGTCGGCTCCCCCTACGTTCCCGACACCTCCAAGCGAACCCGCACCACCATCTACCCGGCCAAGCTCGCGGAGTATTCCAACACCTACTGCGGCAGCGACAACCCCTGCGCCGATTTCCGCGGGGCCTCCGTCACTGACTTGCAGCGGGAGCTGCTGGCGGGCAACTGCGTGGTGGGCTACATGACCCTGTGGTGGGCCTCCCCCTACTATCGGACCTACAACATCGAGGGCACCCAGCAGCGCCTGGTCAGCAACAACCACGCCGTTCTGGTCTGCGGCTATGACCCCAACAAGGGCTACTACATCTCCGACCCCTACAACTACTACAACCGGGGCCAGGTCCACCAGTATTGGGAGAACGCCAAGACCTTTGAAGCCATCTGGAACGCCCGAAAGGTCGGCATGGTCATCCGCTGATTTTTTCTCCCCCTGACTTCTCGCCTTCGGTGGCTTTGTCACTTGCCCTTTGTCCGGAAATTGCCTATAATAAAGGCAGCAGGAGCCCCCGCTGCGGGGGGAAAGGAGCGTCCGATCGCATGGCAAAAGCAGGCTTCATCCACGATAAATTGGACATCAAGTTTCTGGTGCTCTATCTCATGGCCCGTGTGGCCTCCCCGGTGGATTTCTCCACCCTGGCCGACCTGACCTTCTGCGACGACGGCGTGGAGTATTTCGACTTCGCCGCCGCCTTGGCGGAGCTGGTCGACACCGGCCACCTGGAGCTCAAGGACGATAAATACAGCATCACCGAAAAGGGCCGCCGCAACGGCAAGATCTGCGAGAGCAGCCTGGCCTACTCCGTGCGCCGCAAGTGCGACCGAAACCTGGCCAAGGTCAACGGCGTGCTCCGCCGGGATGCCCAGGTCCGGGCAGAGATCCTCCCCAGAGACGACGGGGCGCACACCCTGCGCCTGATCCTGGACGACGACAAGGGCAACATCATGACCCTGGACCTGCTCACCGTCTCCGAGGAGCAGGCCGGTCGCCTGGCGGAAAAATTCCGCACCCACCCGGAACGGCTGTACGACAGCATCCTCCAAGTGCTTCTGGAAACAGAAGACGAGGGATAACGCACCAAACAACCGGATGACAAAGCTCCGGCCAGTTGATATCGTAAAATAGCCCCCTTCGCGCAGACACTCGAACAAACAAACGTTTCGAGCCTACGCGAAGGGGGCTATTGCTAGGTCTGAGGGAAAAACACGATACTCTTCTTGTCGTTTTTAGGTGCTGTGGTGTGAGTCTTCCAGTTCCTGAATGGCTCTCAGCAGGGCGGCCTGGTCCATTGCCACGGCCTCGCGCAGGGCGGGGTCGGTCAGGGGCTTGGGGCCGCGCAGGGCCTCGGTGAGGGCCGTGCTGGAGAGATACAGCTTCTGGAAGCCCAGGTTCTGGGCCACGCCCTTCAGGGTGTGGGCGGCGCGGAAGGCCGCCTCCCAATCCTGGCTGTCAATGGCACTTTCCAGGCTGCCCCAGCTGGTGTCTGCCGGGTATTTTCCTATGAATTTCCGCACCATCGCTTCGCTGGGCAGGCGCCGCAAAACGTCCGCGCTGTTGCCGCCGATCTTTGCATAGAATGTCTCTAGTGTCATAACCCACCTTCTCCTTTGATCCGCCGTTGTCCTTCCTGAGAAAAATACCGTGTATTTTTGGGGCCGTCATTCTGAGGTTTTCGGGGCGTTCTCCCGGTGCTTGCGGGCGCTGCCCTGCTTCTCCCGGCCTGCGAGCAGCCCCTCTTCCTGGAGCACCTCGCGGGAAAGGCGGTTGGCCTCCTGGCGCTGGCTCTGCTCCGCGTCCTTCTGCTTTTCCTCTTCGGTCTCCTGCATGGCCTGTTTGATCTGGTCGGCCCCGTCCATCAGGCACTCCAGCAGCAGGGGGTTAAACGCGCCGCACTCGCCGTTGACGATCATGTTGAGGGCCGTTTCGTGGTCAAAGGCGGCCTTATAGCAGCGCTCACTGGTCAGCGCGTCGTACACGTCGGCCAAAGAAACGACCTGGGCGGAGATGGGGATCTCATCGCCCTTGAGCCCGTCGGGATAGCCTCGGCCGTCCCACCGCTCGTGGTGCCAGCGGCAGATCTCGCGGGCGACCTTCACCAGAGGTTCGTTCTGGTTGAAGGGGATCTGGCGCAGCATGTGCTCACCCACGGCGGAGTGGGTCTTGATGATCTCAAACTCCTCTTTCGTCAGCCGGCCGGGTTTATTTAAGATCTGTTCGGGAATATTGATCTTGCCGATGTCATGCAGGGCCGAGGCTGTGCTGATGAGGGAGATGTCTGCCTCGGTCAGGGGATACCGGTCCGTCTTTTTGCGCAGCCGGCGCAGCAGCAATTCCGTGATGGTGCGGATGTGGACCACGTGCAGGCCGCTCTCGTTGTTTCGGAACTCGACGATGTGGCTCAGAATGCTGATCATCGTGTTGCTGACCTTTTCCTTCTCATACACCTGCTCGGCCACCATCTGCACCAGGCGCTTCTGCTTGGCGTAGAGCATCAGGGTGTTGCTCACCCGGCGGCAGACCACGCGGGCATCGAAGGGCCGGGTGATGTAGTCGCTGGCCCCCAGGTCATAGGCGCGTTCGACGAAGGTATAGCTATCCTCGGCGGAAATCATAATGACCGGGGTCTCCTCGATCCAGTGATACTGGTTCATGGCCTCCAGCACACCAAAGCCGTCTATCTCCGGCATGGTGATGTCCAGCAGCAGCAGGTCGACCTCCGGGTGGCAGTCCAGCAACTCCACGGCCTGCTGTCCGTTCTCCGCTTCCAGAAACGTATAGTTTTCCTTGCCCAGGATCTCGATCAAGACCATCCGGTTCAGGGCGGAGTCATCTACGATCAATATGGTTTCTTTGTAGTCCATACATTCATTCTCTCCCTCGACAACGTAACCCGCGAGAAGCGTTTTCCCAGTGTAGGCCCCACAGAAAACAGAGCGCACAGAGCCGCATCTTAACACAAATAATTGTGCTCTAGTTTACCACTCCCACGACGCCCTGTCAATCCACTCCGCCGTTGACACCCACCTGTTTTATCTGTTATTCTGACAAAGAGGTGAACCCCATGAAACGAGATCGCGTGTATCTGTCCAAACCCGATCGCCTGCCCTTTGCGCCGGATCAGGCCTCGGCACTGACCCGGCTCATGGCCGTGCTGGAGAGTTCGTTTGACGGCATCTTCATCACCGACGGCCAGGCGACCCCCCTGTGGTGCAACCACTCCTATGAGATCATCTCCGGCTTGACCGCCGCAGACGTGCTGGGCATCCCCATGGCCCAGCTAGTGGCCACCGGCGTCATTTCCCACTCCTCCACCCTCAAGGCCCTGAACCAGGGCCAGGCCGTGACCCTGGAGCAAACCTTCACCACCGGCAAGCAGGCCGTGGTCACCAGCACCCCCATCTACGACCAGGACGATAACGTCTGCCTGGTCGTGACCAACGTGCGGGACATTTCCGAGCTGACCGCCCTGCAAGAGACCCTGGACCACCAGCGCCGCCTGTCGGCCAAGTACCGGCAGGAGATGTCCGTCATCCGGGCACAGCTCATGACCACCCCCCAGCTGGTGGCCGAGGACCCGGCCACCCTGAACCTGCTGCGCATCGTCAGCCGCGCCGCCCAGCTGGACACCGTCGTCCTCATCCAGGGCGAGACGGGCACCGGCAAGGAGCGCATCGCCACCTATATCCACCAGCGCTCCCCCCGCGCCTCCAAAAACTTCATCCGCGTCAACTGCGGGGCCATCCCGGAAAACCTGGCTGAGAGTGAGCTCTTTGGCTATGAGCGCGGCGCTTTCACCGGGGCCAACCGGGAGGGCAAGCCCGGCCTGTTTGAAGTGGCCAACGAGGGCACCATCTTCTTGGATGAGGTAGGCGAGCTCTCCTTAGCCACCCAGACCAAGCTCCTGCGGGTCCTCCAGGAGAAAGAGATCACCCGCGTGGGCGGCAGCAAGCCGATGAACGTCGATGTGCGCGTCATCGCCGCCACCAACCGGGACCTGCAAAAATGCGTCACCGAGGGGACCTTCCGAGAGGACCTCTACTATCGTCTCAGCGTCTTCCCCGTCTGGGTGCCCCCTCTGCGCCAGCGGAAGCTGGACATCCCCAAGTTGGCCCGGTCCGTCATCGATGAACTGAACCAAACCTACGAGCATAAAAAATCCCTCACCGCCGGAGCAGAAGCTACCCTCCTGCGCTATTCCTGGCCGGGCAACGTCCGGGAACTGCGCAACGTGATGGAACGCGCCTTCATCATGAGTGACGGCGAACAGATCCAGGCCGAGGACTTAGCCATCCTGGACAACGGCGACCTGCACACCCCCAAGACCATCCACCCCTCCTACGGCGTCGCCCCCGTCCCCCGTTCCTCCTACGCCGAGGACACGGAAGCCGCCCTCTCTCCAGAGCCGCTCACGCCCCCATGTCCCGCCGCCGGTCCCGTCCTCACGGACGAACCGCTCCAGGAGCAAGTCGCCCGCTATGAAGCAGCCCTCATCGCCCAGGCCATGCAGCAGGAAGGCTCCCTCCGCGGGGCCGCCCGGAAGCTGCACATGGACCCGGCGACCCTGCTGCGGCGGAAGAAGAAGTATCAGCAGGCGGGGCTGATCGGGGCGGAGGTCTGAGTGCTGTTTCACTTTTGCACCGCCCACACATCCCGTCTTTTTCCGTCGTTTTATTGCTAAAACACTGTTTTAATTTTGAAGCAGCATATCCCCTATTTCCCCCGGATTTTTTCCCGATCCATCCAAAAACGACCCGGTTTGACTACTTATTTTTAAGTATACAGTCAAACCGGGCCTCTTATTTTTCGGTTTTTTTCGCCTTTTTCAAAAAATTTTTCCCGTTTTTCTTTTTTCGCCTCTAGTTGGCACGCTGATTGCTTGTATATTAGGGCGAACGACGAACTATCTGAATAATTCCTCCATTTACAATTCTTACGTATTACACAAAAAATCCTCTACGGTACGAAACCACACCCAACACACACTGAGAAAGGAACTACGATTATGGCATTGATGACTGGAAAAGAATATGTGGAAAGCCTGCGCAAGCTGAACATGAAGGTTTATATGTTTGGCAAGAAGGTCGAGAACCCCGTGGATGACCCCATCCTGGCTCCCTCCGTGAACTCCGTGAAGATGACCTATGACCTGGCCCAAGGCCCCAACTACGCGGATCTGATGACCGCCACCTCCCACCTGACCGGCGAGACCGTCAACCGCTTCATGAACATCCACCAGTCCACCGACGACCTGGTGAAGAAGGTGAAGATGCAGCGCCTGCTGGGCCAGGTCACCGCCGCCTGCTTCCAGCGATGTGTCGGCATGGACGCCATCAACGCCGTCTATTCCACCACCTATGAGATCGACCAGAAGTACGGCACCCAGTACCACGAGAACTTCAAGAAGTTCGTCATCGAGGCCCAGAAAAAGGACTGGACCATCGACGGTGCCATGACCGACCCCAAGGGTGACCGCGGCCTGCCCCCCCACAAACAGGAAGACCCCGACATGTTCCTGCACGTGGTCGAGCAGCGGCCCGACGGCATCGTGGTCCGCGGGGCCAAGGCCCACCAGACCGGCATGTGCAACTCCCACCAGGTCCTGGTCATGCCCACCCAGGCCATGGGTCCTGAGGACAAGGACTACGCCGTCTCCTTCTCCTGCCCCGCAGACGCCGAGGGCCTGTTTATGATCGTTGGCCGCCAGAGCTGCGACACCCGCAAGTTGGAAGGCTCCGACATCGACGTGGGCAACTCCCAGTACGGCGGCGTGGAGCTGCTGGTCGTGTTTGACGACGTGTTCATCCCCAACGAGAACATCTACATGAACGGCGAGAGCGAGTTCGCCACCGTCATGGTCGAGCGCTTTGCCGGCTATCACCGTCAGTCCTATGGCGGATGTAAGGTCGGCGTGGGCGACGTGCTGATCGGCGCTGCCGCCGTGGCCGCCGACTACAACGGCGTGGCCAAGGCCAGCCACATCAAGGACAAGCTCATCGAGATGATCCATCTCAACGAGACCATGTACTCCTGCGGCATCGCCTGCTCCGCCGAGGGCACCCAGACCGCTTCCGGCAACTACCTGATCAATCTCCTGCTGGCCAACGTCTGCAAGCAGAACGTCACCCGCTTCCCCTATGAGATGGCCCGCATCGCCGAGGACCTGGCCGGCGGTGCCGTGGGTACCTGCCTGTCCGAGGCGGACCTGCACGGCGAGTTCACCGGTCCCTGGGTCGAGAAGTATATGAAGAACGGCACCGGCACCACCGCCGAGAACCGCATGCGTATTCTCCGCCTGATCGAGAACCTGTCTCTGGGCGCCGGGGCCGTCGGCTACCGGACCGAGTCCCTGCACGGGGCCGGCTCTCCCCAGGCACAGCGCGTGATGATCGCCCGCCAGGGTGACATCGCCGGCAAGAAGGTCCTGGCCAAGCGCATCGCCCGCGTGAAAGAGGACTGAGTCTCCCCAAAAGAAGCAGACAGAATCAACACCGAGGAGGACACGAACATGACGCAGCATCTGGAAGAACTCTTGGAGGCCCTGGTCCGCCCCGCCCTGCGGGAACACGGCGGCGACGTGGAACTGGTCCGCTATGAAAACGGCATCCTGCGCCTGAAAATGCTGGGCCGCTGCGCCGGCTGCCCCGGCGCGACCCTCACCAACGAGACCCTCATCGAGGGCCAGTTAAAGCCCCTCCTGCCGGAGCTGCGGGAAGTGATCCTGGTCCACGCGGTGAGCGATTCTCTCCTGGCCCAGGCACGGGCCAGGATGACCCGAAGCCAGCCCCAAAGCTAAACTCCTTCCCATAAAAACTCTCCGGGCCACCCGCGTTGCAAGACATGGGTGGCCCGGAGGGGTTTTTATGGGGATTTGTTTTTATGGGTGTGTTAAGGTTGATCCTGTACCAGTTGCAGAGAGAGCAAGCAAACGAACTTCTCTCCCTGGGGCAGGGCGAGGAAGTCGCCGTCGTGGGCTTTGGCGATGTCCCGGACGATGCCCTGGCCCAGGCCCTTGCCTTTGCGGTACTGGGCGGGGTCGTAGGGGTTTTCGGTTTTGAGGAGCAGGCTCCCGCCGTCCGGCCCGGCCTTGATGGTGATGCGCCGCCGGTCCGGCGGCAGGGGGCGGACGGCTTTGATGGCGTTGTCCAGGAGGTTGGCGAAAACGCTGCACAGCTCCCCGTCGGAGAGGCCCGTGGCTTCGGGGACGTCCAGAGACGCTTCCAGGGTGATGTTTTCCCGGCGGCAGAGGGCGGCCTTGTTGGCCAGGACGGCGTTGACCACGGGGTTGGCGCAGAAGTGGACGGTTTCCGTGGTGGTCAGGCTGTCGGAGAGATCCCGGAGCTGGTCAGCCAGGCGGTCGTAGTCTTTTTGTTCCAAGAGGGTCAGGCCCACGGCCAGCTGGTTCTTGTAGTCGTGAGCCAAGCGGGCCACGGCCCGCTCTTTCTCCTGGAGGACGTCGTATTCCATCATCTGGCGGTCTTTCTCATACTCCATGACCTGGACCTTTCGCTCCAGCTCGGCCTTTTTGGCGGTGTCCGTCATGGTTTTCAGGAGGAAGATGTTGACCACGATGCAGTAGAGGCAGGCCAGGGCGAAGTAAGCCGCCAGCCGGGGCGAGGGATACTGCTCCACCAGCCAGTAAAAGCCGACGATGAGCAGCAGATGCCCCAGGGGATAGAAGACGAAGCGCTTCACCGTCTGCCGCTGGAGGGGCGTGGTCCGGTGGAGCTTTCTCATGATGGGGATGAGCCACAGGGCCAGGGTGGCCACATAGTTGAAGTAGGTCACGCCCAGGCGGACGGCGGGGTTGGTCAGGATCTCATACTCGCTCAGATGCAGCCACTGCACGCAGAGGATCATCGCCCCCATGTCCAGGGCGAAGACCGTCACCCAGGTGTAGAGCAGGGCAAAGAGCTTGTGCCACACGCTGCTGCGGAAGAAGACAAAAACCAGCAGCAGCGCCAGCCCATTGGCCGAGAGGAGCTTGGCCAGGGTATGGGCCTCCAAAAGGCGGCTGACCACCGCCGCCAGCAGGTACCCGCCCGCCGTCAGCCAGAAGTTGAGCCTGGGGGCAAAGCGAGGCTCCAGCATAAAGTTCATAAAGGCCGCGTAGGTCAGGATCTGCAAGGCGCTGGCCAGCAACAGAAAGACTTGCAGGATCATAGCCGCGCCCCCCGGTAGAGCAGGTAGCGGGTGCGGGTCTCCTCCTGCTTGCTGCGGCTGATGGGCACGGCCCGGCCCCCCTGGAGAAGGACGTTTTTCCGGTCGATGCGGTCGATGTAGCGCATGTTGACGATGTAGCTCTTGTGGACCCGAACAAATTCCTCCGGCAGCTTTTCCTCCCACTCGTCCAGGCGGCCGTGAAAGGCCCGGTCCGTCCGGCCGTCGCGGGCGCAGATCTGGATGGTGTGGCCCTTGCTCTCCAGGGCCAGGACCTCCCGATAGGGGACGCTGCACAGGGCGCGGTTTTTCTGGTAGGTCAGCACGTCCTGGTCCTTGGCACGGGCGTCGATCTGCTGGACGCACCGCCGGAGATGGTACGAGAGGTACGTATCTTCCACGGGTTTGGTCAGGTATCCCACGGGCTTGACCTGGCCGGTGAAGATGCGCTGGCAGTATCGCTCACCGTAGGCGGTGAGGTAGAGGACTTGGATGGGCTTGCTCACCCCGTCGCACAGGTCGTCGGCCAGGGCGATGCCGCTGGCCGGACCGAACTCGATGTCCATGATGAGAATATCCGGCAAACACGCCCGCGCCGCCGCCCGGACCGCCTCCGGATCCTCAAAGGACCGCAGCTGCACGTCGGGCAGGATGCGTGCGATCTTCTCCTCCAAGCCGCGCAGGTGCACCGCCTCGTCATCGCAGAGCCAAATGTCGTACACAGTCATCTCCTCCTGTTTTTTGTTTGCTGCTGCTATCTTACCATAGAATATCCCAGGAGGCAAACCCTGCCGGCATCAGGCAAACCCCAGGGCCAGGCCCACGCAGCGGACCAGAAACGCCATGACCCACGCGATCACGCACTGGATGAGGACGGTGGCCGCTGCGGCCTTGCCGCTGCCCAGCTCCCGCCGGACCGTGGCGATGGCCGCCACGCAGGGGGTGTAGAGCAGGGTAAAGACCAGGAAGACCACGGCAGTGAAGGGGGTGAAGAGGGTGGTGATGTTGGCCGCATCTCCCCCGACCAGCAGGGTCAGGGTGGACACGACGCTCTCCTTGGCGGTAAAGCCCGTGATGAGGGCGGTGGAGGCCCGCCAGTCGTTGAATCCCAAGGGGCCGAAGAGGGGGGCGAAGATCCCGCCCAGCGCGGCCAGCAAGCTCTCGCCGGGGGCAGCAACGACGTTCAGGCGGGCATCAAACGTCTGCAGGAACCAGATGATGATGGAGGCCAGGAAGATGACGGTAAAGGCTTTTTGCAAAAAGCCCTTGGCCTTTTCCCAAATCAGGTGCCCCACGCTCTTGGCGCTGGGCAGGCGGTAGTTGGGCAGCTCCATGACGAAGGGCACCGGCTCCCCCCGGAACTTGGTCAGCTTCAGGATCCCGGCATACAAAATGCCGCACAAGATCCCAAAGACATACAGGCCGACCATGGCCAGCGCCCGGTACGGCCGCGGGAAGAACGCCCCCACCAGCATGGTGTAAATGGGCAGCTTGGCCGAGCAGCTCATAAAGGGGGTCAGCAAAATGGTCATCCGCCGGTCCCGCTCGCTGGAGAGGGTCCGGGTCGCCATAATGGCCGGGACGGAGCAGCCGAAGCCCACCAGCATGGGCACAAAGCTCCGGCCGGAGAGGCCCAGCTTCCGCAGAGGCCGGTCCATCACAAAGGCCACGCGCGCCATATAGCCTGTGTCCTCCAGGATCGACAGGAAGAAGAACAGCGTCACAATGGCGGGCAGGAAGCTCAGCACACTGCCGATGCCCTGCGCTGCGCCGTCGATGACCAGGGAGTGGACGACCGCATTGACGTGCAAGACCTGCAGCCCGTGGTCCAGCAGGGCGATGGCCTGGTTCACGAGAAAGGCCATCCCGTCGGACAGCCACGCCCCGATGCCGCTGAAGGTCATCCAGAAGATCACCGCCATAATGCCGAGGAAGCAGGGCACGGCCGTATATTTGCCGGTCAAAAACCGGTCGATGGCCATGCTGCGCTTGTGTTCCTTGCTCTCCCTCGGCCGCACAACGGAGGTGCGGCAGAGATCTTCCAGGAAAGAGAAGCGCATGTTGGCCAGGGCCGCCTCTCGGTCCAGGCCGGACTCCTTCTCCATGACGGAGACGATCTGTTCAAACGCCTCCCGCTTGTCCTCCGGCAGGTGGAGGGCCTGCTCGATGATGGGGTCATTTTCAATGAGCTTGGTGGCGGCAAAGCGCACCGGCAGGCCGGCGGTTTTGGCGTTGTTCTCCACCATGTGGGCCGTGGCGTGGATGCACCGGTGGACGGCCCCCAGGGGGTCGTTCTGGTTGGGGTTGTCCGGGCAAAAGTCGATGCGCACCGGAGCCTCCCGATAGCGGGCGACGTGGATGGCGTGGTCGATCAGCTCGTTGATGCCCTCGTTCTTCACCGCCGAGATGGGCACCACCGGGATGCCCAGGGCCTGCTCCAGCTCGTTGACCCGGACCGTGCCCCCGTTGGCCCGCACCTCGTCCATCATGTTCAGGGCCAGGACCATGGGGATGCCCAATTCCATGAGCTGCATGGTCAAATAGAGATTGCGCTCGATGTTCGTGGCATCGACGATGTTGATGATGCCGTCCGGCTTCGTCTCCAGCAAAAAGCGCCGGGTGACGATCTCCTCGCTGGAATAGGGGGAGAGGGAGTAGATGCCCGGCAGGTCGGTCACGGTGGCCTCCGGGTGGCTTCGGATCGTGCCGTCCTTTCGGTCCACGGTGACACCGGGGAAATTACCCACGTGCTGGTTGGCCCCGGTGAGCTGGTTAAATAGGGTCGTTTTCCCGCAGTTCTGGTTGCCCGCCAGGGCAAAGCGCAGGGGCTGCCCGGCGGGGATGCCCTCCGTTTTCTTCGGGTGGTCTGTCTCCACGGTGCTTTGTTCTCCCACGGCGGGGTGGTCGATGGCCTGGTAGCGGAGCGGTCTGGTCTCCACGCCGGTCTTTTGATACACGGCCCCGATCTCTATCTTTCGCGCCTCGTCCAGGCGGAGGGTCAGCTCATAGCCCCGGAGCTTGATCTGCACCGGGTCGCCCATAGGGGCGGTCTTTTGCAGGGTGACTTCGGTCTGCGGCGTCAGCCCCATATCCAGCAAATGGTGGCGCAGTGACCCGCTGCCGCCCACTGCTTGGATCACGGCGCTCTGGCCGGGCTTGAGCCGGTCCATCGTCACCGTTTGCTCGTTTACAGCTTGCAAGGTTCGTTCCGTCCTTTCCGGCAGATCTCTGTCGGTTCCGTTGCGTCCCGTTTCGCCAGATCTCTGCCCGTTTCGTAAGCCTAGTGTAACACGCCTACGCCCCCCGCGCAACCGCTATTCTTTTTGTTCCGCCCGAACCGCAAAAAGTTTCTTCTATACAAGAAACTCTTGATTCGTTCCTAATTTTATTCTATTATAGAAGAAACTTTAGGGGGTGTATCTTTATGATCATGCGGGAACGGTACATGCAGCAGATTCGGGATTTTATGGATAAACCCGTGGTCAAGGTCCTGACAGGGATGCGCCGCAGCGGGAAAAGTGCGCTCTTAGAGCTGACCCAGGAAGAACTTCTTTCGCGCGGTGTCAACAGGCAAAACATTATTTTTATGAACTTTGAGTCCCTGCGTTATGAAAGCTTGAAGAACTACAAAGCACTCTACAAAGAAATTACCGCACGGGTGGAACAGACAGATGGACGGGTCTATCTCCTTCTGGATGAGATCCAAGAAGTGACGTCCTGGGAGCAGGCCGTCAACTCATTTCGTGTGGATTTTGACTGTGACATTTATGTGACCGGCTCCAACGCCAAGCTGCTTTCCGGGGAACTGGCCACGTTATTGGCAGGGCGTTATGTAGAGATCCGGGTCTATCCTCTGGATTTTAAGGAGTACCTGCTGTTTGCCGCCACCAATGAAGAAGAGTCGCAGTTGCCGCAACAGGAGCAGTTTGCAAATTTCTTACGGTTTGGTGGTCTGCCGGGAATCCATCAGATGAAATGGGACGAAGATCGAATCATGCAGTATTTACAGGACATTTACCGTTCCGTCCTGTTGAAGGACGTGATGATGCGGAATCAAATCCGAGACACTGCCCTGCTGGAGCGGATCATCCTCTACCTCATGGATAATATTGGGAACACATTTTCGGCCAAAACCATCTCCGCCTTTTTGAAAAGTCAGGGGAGAAAACTCAGCACAGAAACTGTCTACAACTATCTTGACGTTCTGGAGAGTGCGTTCTTGATCCACAAAGTCACACGCTTTGATATCAAGGGAAAACGGCTGCTGGAAACGCAGGAAAAATATTATTTTTCCGACTTAGGTCTGCGCCACGCCGTTATGGGATACCGAGACAATGATATTGCCGGTATCCTGGAAAACGTCGTGTTTTTAGAGCTGCTGCGCAGGGGCTATTCGGTCCACATCGGAAAACAAGACGCCGCAGAAGTTGATTTCATTGCAGATCGGGCCGATGAGCGCATCTATATTCAGGTCTGTTACGTTCTGACCCCGGAGAATATGGATCGAGAGTTCGGGCCGCTGGAGAAAATCTCTGATAACTATGAAAAGCTGGTCTTATCCACAGATACCCTTCTGCACATCAACCGCGGCGGAATCCGTCAAAAAAACATTCTTCAATTTTTAGAAGCATGAATCCAAAAAGCCGACCCTGATTTTGGGTCGGCTTTTTGGGGGTTCCAGATGAAATTGTATCAATCGTTGTCTGCTGGAAACTTTGTAGGACAGCGGCCCCACGGTAAACGCAGAGAGATCAGGTGAATGGGTTTTCCGTAGACGGAATGAAATAAAATGGAGCGCTATCAAAACCATCATCGATGTAATCCAGCTCATAAAAAATGTTCCCGGAATAGTTCCACTTTTCCGAAATATAGTTCACCCTATCTCTTGCATCATCTTTGTCAGAGGCTCTTTCTACAAGCTCACTCAGGGGAAGATACTCCAGAGAATACGACCATCCCTCATCAGATCGTATCGTCAGATGATTTCCTGAGAGTGTGTAGGTGCCCGTCCAGCCACAGTCAAAGATAGAGCCGCAGCTTCCATCCGAGTTGAATTTAAAAACGTCAATATCTTGTGTCTGGTTGTACCAGTACCCGCTTGTGATATCCTGCAAGCTGTCTTCGTTGATCGATTTACCGGCCGAAGCAGCGGCGGGATCGCTCTGTGACGGTTGCTCGGAAGAAGCAGGCTTGGAAAAAGAAACGGTCAAAGGATGCGTGTCAAAGTCAGAGGTGCATTTCTCCAGGCAGGCGTTATATTCCGCTTCGTCGATCGTGACGGAGTTGCCGCTGCCGTCTATTTTAAAGTAAGAGGGTTTTCCGTTTTGGAAGTCCGCTTCATATCCAATGGTCAGGATGCAAGTCAGTGTGCCGTTTTGCAGGGTGTAGAAATCAACGCGGCCGCCGCTGTCGGCGGGGCGAGTTTCGCTAAATTGAAGTGCTTTGTAAGTGGAAGAATACGAGTACCCTCCGAAGCAGCTTGTGGATGCACTTTCTCCATATTGTGTAGAAAACGGGATGGAAACGACAGCTGCGGCGTCGGTGTCATACCCGAACACAAGCAGTTCCCCAAAGCCGGCGCTGGGCCCGTTGTTCGAGCCATTTCCTGATAAGATCAACTCGGGAATCCCGTCGGCATCGAGATCGAGAAAACAATAGCTGTTTTCACCGTCCTCAAAGAAATAACTTTCCTCCGAGAGATACGGGGAAAACCCTTCCTCCTGGAGAAACTGCTGATAGGCATCAAGCGCGGCCTGCTCATTGTCCGTGCTTTCTGTGGGATCCACAGGCTTTTCTTCTTCTGCAATGCTTTCTTCGGGTTCGCTGGGCTTTGCCGGGGTCGTGCTGGCGCAGCCGGCGAGCAGTGCGCCTGCCATGAGAAGGCAGAGTATGCGCGGGAGTTGTCTGTTCATGAGTGTTCCTCCTGATATTATAGAGTTTCTACGCCTGGGATCAGGTTGGGGTCATACATGACTTCGGAATGATTATCTAGCACAAGGGCTTTATCTATGATCTGTCCCGACGCCTTGTCTGCCGTTTCTTTGTAGATTTTGGAAACGCGATAGTATTTTTCACCTTCTTTTTGAAAGTGGTGCCCTTCCTCCACGATGCGGTAGCAATGGGGTAAAGGCTGTTCGCAGCGCAGCTCGGCGTATAAATTGTCGGCGTCACACCACAAGAGCAGCTGGAAGGTCTGGTCAGTGTCATTGCGGAAGCGGTAATCTCCGTTATTGTAAAACACGGACGTTCCAGAGCTGAAAGGGACGCGCTCCCCCTCGTCCGGGGCCAGGGCATCCGAGTGCTGGTGAAATTCCGTCACCGTTAAGGGGCTTAGCAGCACGACCCGGTGGATGGTGTTGGCCAGGTTGCAGAGGCCCCCGCCCAGACCGGGCAGGATACGGCTGCGCACGAGAACGCGGCCCTCCTGATATCCCTTGCGTTTGGTGGTTTTCCCCACCAGCTTCCAGAAAGAAAAGGTTTCGCCGGGGCGGAGCAGAATGCCGTTCATGGTCTGGTTGGCCAGGTTGATGTTGATGGCCTTGTTTTCCTGCAGCTTTGGTTCAATGCCCTTCCCCCGCTTGATGAGGTGGGAGCTGCACGCAGAGACGAGTTGGGGCAGTGGCTCAGTATCATAGAGGGCCGCATAGACTTCGTGCCCAAGAAAGTTTTTGATATGACGCTTGCAGATTTCTTTTTGCAGCGCGATTTTATAACAGGTGGGATTGATATCACAAAACATGGCAGGTGCTCCCGTTCTCCATGTAGGCACACACGGCGTCGATTTGGTCGGCGATCTCCTGCCCGAAGGCATGGTCAAAAAAGGCGCTGCCGACGGTAAAATAGGCTGGCCCGACCGCGCGGACTTCCGCCAAGCGCTCGTAGCTGTTCACGCTGCCCGCGATGCAGACCGGGGCCGGAACGGCGGCAGTCAACGCTTGATTCAGCGCCAGGGCGTTGCCAGTGTAGCGATAGCCCAGCAGGTCAATGCCGCTGACCCCTTTGGAACAGTAGACTCTGGCTTGCGCGATCATATCCTCTGCGGTGCCGTGCAGAACAGAGGGACGGCCAGTGACCTGCCCCACAAAGGGCAGATAACGTAGGCTGTGGGCCTGGCAGAAGGCGTGGATGGGGTCAGAAAAGACGGTTCCCATCAGGAGATCACAGCCGCAGGCCGCCGCGATCTCGGCGCCCCGCAGCCCTTCCGCCTCTGTGTAGGCGACCACTTCCAGGCAGGTGATCTTGCCGCAGTCTTTCATCCGACGAAACAAAGCCTGCATCTCTTCCAACGGCAAGCCTTCTTCTTTTATCCCCCAATACTGCGCGCGGGTATCTTTACACAGTTCAAAGACCTCAGCAGCGTTGGAGACGGTCACGTCGTGGTACGTCAGCATCACGATCAGGTTTGGCACAGGTTTCCCGGGCGAGCGTACACTTGTCCTCATTCAAAATACCCCTCTTTTTCTTTGAAGTTATCGCTGTGTATAGGTGTAGTAATAGTCGGCGCGGGAGATGATATCTGTGCCAAAAACGACAGATTCTTTTGTCAGATTGCCGTTTTTGTCGTATGTGAAATTGGTGGTAACATGCTCATAGTAGTTGGAACCATCTTCCTCTACTCCCTTGTACTCTGTGATGAGATAGCGTTTTGTTAGCTCTCCTACAGAGTTGTAGGTATAAGTAAAGGTATCCTTGTCTGGAAATGTATCCTGAGTTTCTACAGCAGGATTTAGGACAACCTCTTTTGTGATGCGTCCATTTTTGTCATAGGTATAGGTATGGTTTGTGGTTCGCCACGAGCTAAAATCTGTGTCTGTATAGTGGTGAAGCTCTTTTGTGATATCGCCTTTGTCGTTGTACTCAAACCAAGCCTCTTCGGATTGATATTGATCCCCAAATTCAGAGCGAATCGTCTTTTGGTACGAGAGCAGGCCCCAGTTATTATACTGATAAGTCGTAGTATATCCGTAGTTTTCCGAGGTCAATTTTCCTGTTTCAGAAATAGCCTGATTTTGAGAATTATAAGCATAAGAATAGACCCAGGAATAGTGTGAGGAGCTACGTGTCTTAGAGGTAAGACGATTTGCAGTATCATAAGAATAAGTCAACGTATATGGGTCAGATACGTCGGGACAACTTTCTTTCGTCAAGAGCCAGATTTTCGGGGTTCCCTTGGCAGTGATCTGGACGGATTTGGTGCTGTTATCCCAATTCACCGTGGCAGAAAGAGACTCGGCGACGATGCGGATGGGCAGATAGGTCCGGCCGTTTACGATCTGGGCTGTAGTGTCGTTGCTCTTCTTGACGCCGTTGACCAGGATGAAGCTGGTGCCGATGGGGATGCGGATGGAGACGCTGCCCTTGGAGACGGTGGCGGTCCGGGTGCTGTTATCCCAGCCGACGGTGGCGCCCAGGGCCTCCATCGTCACCCGCAGGGGGACCTGGGTTCGGCCGTTCTGGTCCAGGAAGGGGGTGCCGGTGGCGCTGGAAAAGGCGACAGGCGTGCCGTTGACACTGACGTTGACGCTGGTGGCTGCCCGGGACGAGGGGGCTAAGAGGGGGACCAGCAGGGCCGTTGACAGAAGCAGCGCGGCACAGCGTTTGGTGATTGTGTTCATGAGAAAAGTACCTCCCATTTTCTATATTTGGTGTGCTTATTTTAGCAGACGCCAAGATGCGAAACCAGGGAGGCTGCAAAAACAACTGTCTATCTGACAAAATCAACTCGCTTTCCCTCGCTTCCGCTGACACAGCACAAAAAAAGCCGACCCCCGAAGGAGTCGGCTTCTGCGCTGTAAGAATACATGATATCGTTGCTTAGTAATTGTCTGCCTTGACCTCGAAGAAGGACTGGGGGTGGTTGCAGACGGGACATACATCGGGGGCCTTGTCGCCATACTCCAGGTGCCCGCAGTTGCGGCAGTACCAGACCTTGACAGAGGACTTCTTGAAGACCTCGTCGTTCTCCAGGTTCTCCAGCAGCTTCAGGTAGCGCTCGTAGTGAGACTTCTCGATCTCACCCACGGCGGCGAAGAGGTCAGCGATGCGATGGAAGCCCTCCTCGCGGGCCTCTTCTGCCATGCGCTTGTACATGCTGGTCCACTCGTCGTGCTCGCCTTCGGCGGCGGCCATCAGGTTCTCGGCGGTGGTGCCGATGCCACCCAGCTCCTTGAACCAGAGCTTGGCGTGCTCCTTCTCGTTGCCGGCGGTCTCCTCGAAGAACGCGGCGATCTGCTGGAAGCCGTCCTTCCGGGCCTGGCTGGCGTAATAGGTGTACTTGTTTCTGGCCTGGCTTTCGCCGGCAAATGCCTCCCACAGGTTGGCTTCGGTCTTGCTGCCCTTCAGTTCCATTGTTGTGCTCCTTTCTGATGTTCGTTGTAGTTTATATGGGTTTGCCCTGGGCCGTCTGCCCTTTGGGCTGGTGTTCTTTGTTGTGGCTTTAGGATACTGCATTTTGGCCTGAGATACCGTGACTTACACACACTCAGAGAAAAATGATGCAAAAACTTCCTTGGAAATTTGACTTTTTCTGTCTGAGAAAGTTTTCCCCCGCCGGCGCATATAGCGCAAGCCATTGAGCGCCAGCGCCCCGAAAACCCCGGCTGTACAGGCGGCAGTTGCCGCCGTCAACATTCCCACACGTTTGAGCAGATCTCTGTTCATAAACCCCCGCCTTTCTCTATCCAATTGTCCTGCCTGTCTTATCTGGTTTCAGTATAGCATAAATTTTTCCGGAAGGATATATCTCTTTGTATTTTGAAACAGAAATGTATCATGCAGCGGCAAAATCGTTTGTCTGCGCCCGGTTGGCGACGGTGCGGGAGCACAGTGTGCTCCCCTGCGATTGCGCGTGTGCAGCTGAATTTACCGGCGGTGCGCCGAGGTCGCACCCCAGGGCACCTTCTCTTGCCCTGACGGGCAATTCACCTTGCCGCACCCTATGGTAAAGTCTAACATCAGATATAATTCGCGTATGTTACGAAATAAACGCAAAAAAATCCCGCAGAGAAAACCTCTGCGGGATTTATTATGCTATTTCAGCAAGCGTTTTGCGCGATCTTACGCCTCGGGAGCGTACAGATCCTGCAGGCGCTTCAGGTGAGCGTAACGCTTGGTAGACTCTACCTCGGAACGCTCGAACAGGCCCTCTGCACGATCCGGGAACGAACGGGTCAGTGCGGAGTAACGAGCCTCGCCCATCATGAACTTGCGGTAATCCTCGGTCTTGGGCTCCTTGGACTCCAGAATGAACGGGTTCTTGCCCTCGTCAGCCAGCTGCGGGTTGAAGCGGAACAGGTTCCAGTAACCGCAGTCAACAGCCTTCTTCATCTCAGCCTGGCAGTTGGTCATGCCGCCCTTGATGGAGTGCATCTCACACGGAGCATAGCCGATTACCAGCGACGGGCCCGGATAAGCCTCAGCCTCAGCGATGGCCTTCAGGGTCTGAGCCGGGTTAGCGCCCATAGCTACCTGTGCAACGTAAACGTAGCCGTAGCTCATAGCGATCTCAGCAAGGCTCTTCTTCTTGGTGGTCTTACCGGAAGCTGCGAACTGTGCAACAGCGCCGATGTTGGTAGCCTTGGAAGCCTGTCCACCGGTGTTGGAGTAAACCTCGGTATCGAATACCATAACGTTTACGTCCTTGCCGGATGCCAGAACGTGATCCAGACCGCCGAAGCCGATATCGTATGCCCAGCCGTCGCCGCCGAAGATCCAAACGGACTTCTTAGCGAGGTATTCCTTATGAGCCAGAACATCCTTGCAGTCCGGGCAGCCTGCTGCTGCGCCCTTTTCGAGCTCTGCAACCAGTGCCTTTGCCGGCTCAGCGTTAGCAGCGCCGTTGTCCTTGGTATCCATGAAGCTGTTAACAGCGTTCTTGAAGCTGT
>OLNY01001322.1_pt1 | contig 20041 bp, 14 predicted proteins | sample 1671981 | NCBI WGS metagenome assembly OLNY01 (sample SAMEA3136632, study PRJEB25190) | human gut metagenome | biome: human gut; feature: human-associated habitat; material: faeces | place: Austria | collected 2013
TTTATTATGACAGGAATTACAAACGAAGGTTTAGTTTTAGCTTGTTCCGCAATTGGTGCAGGTCTTGCGGTTATCGCAGGTATCGGACCTGGTGTTGGTCAGGGTATTGCAGCCGGTTATGGTGCTTCTGCAGTAGGACGTAATCCGGGAGCAAAGGGTGATGTTATGTCTACCATGCTTTTAGGACAGGCCGTAGCAGAGACAACAGGTCTTTACGGATTGGTTATCGCGCTGATTCTTCTGTACGCTAACCCATTGATCGGAAAGCTGTAAGATGAGTCCTCGAGAATTCGAAAGGAGGCCATAAAGTGTTATTAGAGGCACTAAAGTATGATAACAGAATATTTGGCCTGGACCCACAGCTTGTATTTCAGGTAGCATTTCAGATGCTCGCCATCTTTATTTTATTTTTAGCTGCAAGTTATCTGCTTCTTGATCCGGTAAGAAAGATTTTGAGTGACCGTAAAGAGCGGGTAATGAAGGAGCAAAAAGAGGCGAAGGAGAGTCGGGAACAGGCAATTCGTTTTAAGGATGAGTATGATACGAAGCTGAAACGGATTGATAAAGAGGCGGAACAGATTTTAAGTGATGCCAGAAAGAAGGCCATGCAGCGGGAGAATGAGATTATCGCAGACGCACGAGCGGAGGCAGCCCGTATCATGGAGAATGCAAAGAGAGAGGCAGAGCTTGAGAAGAAGCGTGTTAAAGATGAAGTAAAACAGGAGATTATTTCTGTTGCCGCGCTTATGTCAGAGAAGATTATTGCCGCATCTGTCGATGAGCAGACACAGAATGCTCTGTTTGAGCAGACATTAAAAGAGATGGGAGATAAAACATGGCTAAACGAGTAAGCAGTATTTACGGCAATGCTTTGTTTGAGCTGGCAGTCGAGGAGAAGAAGGTAGATGCCCTTTTATCAGAGGTGCAGACATTGCAGCAGATTCTTCTTGAGAATGCGGACTTACTCTCTCTTTTAAATCATCCGGAAGTAAGCAAGATAGAGAAGTTAGACTTGCTGAAGAATATATTTTCCGGACGGGCATCGGATGAGGTGCTGGGATTCCTCAGCATTATTGTGGAGAAGGACAGACAGAAAGACATTCCAAAGATTTTTGAATTTTTCGTAGACAAGGCGAAGGAATATAAGGGAATTGGTAAGGTAAAGGTTGTTTCTGCCACAGAACTTTCTGCCCGCCAGAAGGAAAAACTTACAAAACGTCTTTTAGAGACGACGAAATACACTTCCTTTGAAGTAGATTATCAGATAGACCCGGCATTGCTTGGAGGTCTGATCATCCGAATAGAAGACAGAGTGTTAGACAGCAGTCTTAAAACGCAGATTGAGAAGCTCAGCAAGGGATTATCAAAGTTGAGTTTGGAGAAAGAAGGTGTAGTTGGGGTTGGTTAATTTAAGACCGGAAGAAATCAGTTCCGTAATCAAGGAACAGATTAAGAATTATACGGCGAAGCTGGAAACCACCGATGTTGGTACTGTTATTCAGGTGGCGGATGGTATTGCGCGTATTCATGGTCTGGAGAATGCAATGCAGGGTGAACTTCTGGAATTCCCGGGAGAAGTATACGGCATGGTCATGAACTTAGAGGAAGACAACGTTGGTGTTGTACTTTTAGGTGATTCCCGTGCAGTTAACGAGGGAGACGTGGTAAAGACTACTGGAAGAGTAGTAGAAGTTCCTGTTGGAGATGCACTTACCGGCCGTGTTGTGAACGCATTAGGACAGCCGATTGACGAAAAAGGACCAATTGATACAGATAAATATCGTCCTGTAGAGAGAGTTGCCTACGGTGTTATTGACCGTCAGGCAGTAGATACTCCGGTACAGACCGGAATTAAGGCGATTGACTCCATGGTTCCAATTGGACGTGGACAGCGTGAGTTGATCATTGGTGACCGTCAGACAGGTAAGACGGCCATTGCAGTTGACACGATCATCAACCAGAAGGGTCAGAATATGCACTGTATTTATGTAGCCATCGGACAGAAGGCTTCTACAGTTGCAGGTATTGTAAAGACATTAAAAGAACATGATGCGATGGAATACACAACCGTTGTCGCTTCCACTGCCAGCGAGTTAGCACCATTACAATATATCGCACCATATGCAGGATGTGCAATCGGTGAAGAGTGGATGGAGCGTGGAGAGGATGTACTTATCATTTATGATGATTTAAGTAAGCATGCTACGGCATACCGTACCCTGTCCTTACTTCTTAGAAGACCACCAGGACGTGAGGCATATCCTGGAGACGTATTTTATCTTCATTCAAGATTATTAGAGAGAGCGTCAAGACTTTCTAAGGAACTTGGCGGTGGTTCACTTACAGCGATTCCGATTATCGAGACACAGGCAGGCGATGTTTCTGCTTATATCCCGACAAACGTTATCTCCATCACAGACGGACAGATTTATCTGGAAACGGAGATGTTCCACGCAGGTTTCCGTCCGGCGATCAATGCGGGTCTTTCCGTATCCCGAGTAGGTGGAGCGGCACAGATTAAGGCGATGAAGAAGATTGCAGGTCCAATTCGTACAGAACTTGCTCAGTATCGTGAACTTGCGTCCTTTGCCCAGTTTGGTTCCGAACTTGATGATGATACAAGAGAACGTCTTGCACAGGGTGAGCGTATTAAAGAAGTATTAAAACAGCCACAGTATCAGCCTCTTGCTGTAGAGAAACAGATTGTTATCATTTATGCGGTAACGAGAAAGTATCTTCTTGATGTACCAGTAGAGCGTATTGCAGAGTTTGAGAAGGGACTTTATGAATTTGTAGAGACAAAGTATCCAGAGATTTATAAGGCAATCCGTGAAACAGGAGAAATCAACAGTGAGACAGATGTGTTAATTCAGAAGGCCATTACAGAATTTAAGAATCAATTTTAAGGATGGTGATTGAATATGGCATCAATGCGAGATATTAAGAGGCGGAAAGAAAGTATTCAGAGTACGCAGCAGATTACCAAAGCAATGAAGCTCGTATCCACTGTTAAGCTTCAGAAAGCCAGAACCAGAGCGGAGAGTGCAAAGCCGTATTTCCAGAAAATGTACGATACGGTGCAGTCGATTCTCTCAAAATCAGGCAATATCGAACATCCTTACCTGACATTTAACGGCTCAGAAAAAAAAGCCGTAATCGTTGTAACCTCAAACCGTGGACTTGCAGGCGGCTATAACAATAACATTGTAAAGCTTGTCGCAGACAGCGGACTTCCAAAAGAGAGTGTAGAGATTTACGGAATCGGTAAAAAGGGTATCGAATCCTTTGAGCGAAGAGGATACTATATCGCATCCGATGATTCCGATATTATCAATGAACCCCTCTTTTCTGATGCAGTAGAGATTGGACGTAAAGTTCTTGATGCTTATGCAGCGGGAGAGATAGGCGAGATTTATCTGGCGTATACCGGATTTAAAAATACGGTAGTGCACACACCAGAATTTATCAAACTCCTCCCTGTGGAAGTGAAGGCAGAGGAAGAAAGCGAGAAAAAGAGCCAGGCACCGATGAACTATGAGCCGGAAGCAGAGGAATCTCTCGATTTGCTGATTCCAAAGTATATAAATAGTATTATATATGGGGCATTTATTGAGGCAGTAGCAAGTGAGAACGGAGCCAGAATGCAGGCGATGGATGCTGCTACAAGCAATGCGGAGGAGATGATTTCCACTCTGTCCCTCGCTTATAATAGAGCAAGACAGGGTGCAATCACGCAGGAATTAACCGAGATTATTTCAGGTGCGGAAGCTCTGAATTAACAAATATTAAAGGAGTAAATAAATGGCAGAACAGAATACAGGTAAAATCACCCAGGTTATCGGTGCAGTACTCGATATCCGATTCGACCAGGGTGTTCTTCCAGAAATTAACGATGCCGTTGAAATCCGTAGAAAAGATGGCTCCAAGCTGGTTGCAGAGACAGCACAGCATCTCGGTGACGATATTATCAGATGTATCGCAATGGGTCCGACAGACGGACTTGTAAGAGGAATGGAGGCCATTGCCACAGGCGGACCAATTACCGTACCTGTGGGGGAGGTTACTTTAGGACGTATCTTTAACGTTCTTGGAGAGCCAATTGACAAAAAGCCTGTGCCGGAAGGAGTAAAGAGAAATCCAATTCACCGTAAGGCACCGACTTTTGCGGAACAGGCAACAGAAACAGAAATCTTAGAGACTGGTATCAAAGTAGTAGACCTTCTCTGTCCTTACCAGAAAGGTGGAAAGATTGGTCTTTTCGGAGGTGCCGGTGTAGGTAAGACCGTACTCATTCAGGAATTAATCCGTAACGTAGCGACAGAGCATGGTGGATATTCCGTATTTACCGGTGTAGGAGAGCGTACCCGTGAAGGTAATGACCTCTATACAGAGATGAGTGAGTCCGGCGTTATTGATAAAACAGCGATGGTATTTGGACAGATGAACGAGCCGCCAGGAGCACGTATGCGAGTAGGTCTTACTGGACTGACAATCGCAGAGAATTTCCGTGATGAAGGTGGAAAGGATGTCCTTTTATTCATTGATAACATTTTCCGATTCACACAGGCAGGTTCCGAGGTATCCGCATTACTGGGACGAGTACCAAGTGCGGTAGGTTACCAGCCAACCTTACAGACAGAGATGGGAGCGTTACAGGAACGTATCACATCCACAAAGAACGGTTCTATCACATCCGTACAGGCAGTATATGTACCGGCCGATGACTTAACTGACCCGGCTCCGGCTACAACATTCGCTCATCTGGATGCAACAACCGTACTTTCCCGTGCCATCGTAGAACAGGGTATTTATCCGGCTGTAGATCCACTGGAGTCTACTTCCCGAATTCTTGACCCTCGAATCGTAGGCGAAGAACACTATCAGGTAGCCCGTGGTGTACAGGAAATATTACAGCGTTATAAAGAACTGCAGGACATCATTGCCATCCTTGGTATGGACGAACTTTCCGAAGAAGAAAAGGTTCTCGTAGCCCGCGCAAGAAAGGTACAGAGATTCTTATCTCAGCCATTCTTCGTAGCAGAGCAGTTTACTGGAACAACAGGACGTTATGTTCCTCTTGGGGAGACTATTCAGGGATTCAAGGAGATTCTCGAGGGTAAATACGACGAGATTCCAGAGGGAATGTTCTTAAATGCAGGAAATATCGACGATGTATTAGCCAGATATAATAAGTAGGTGATTCTATGGCAGACAAAACATTCCGACTCGAAATCATCGCGCCGGACAGGATTTTTTATTCCAATGACATCTACATGGTGGAATATAATACCGTAGAGGGAGAGGTGGGTATCTATGCCGACCATATCCCGATGACGCAGATCATTGCACCTGGCAGGCTCATCATTACCGAGAGGAATGAGGAGAAACAGGCTGCACTTCTTTCCGGCTTTGTGGAGATCACTCCTGAAAAGATGACTATTCTCGCAGAAGCAGTAGAATGGCCACAGAATATTGATGTCAATAGAGCCAAAGAAGCTAAGACCCGCGCGGAGAGGAGACTTTCTTCCGAACAGGGAGGAGTTGATATCGGTCGCGCAGAACTCGCCCTTAAGAGAGCAATTACCAGATTGGATGTGGCGGGGAAATAATTTTATAGTAAGATAGATGAAAACGAAGAACACCATATTCTCCTATCTGTGACTTTAGTCGCGGCACGTTGAATGCTCGCTTTAAGGCTCGCATCCAACGCTTGTTCCGAGGCCACAGATAGGAGAATATGGTGTTCTTCGCTTTCTGTCTATGAGCCCAGCAGAATTATTTCCGCCGCTTTGTTGTGGTAATTGCCTGTTGGGTGGAAGATAGAAATTAGCTGAAAACATGGAATGGCAGATAAAATTCAGAATAAGTAGAAGTCTCCATCCCCCCCTTCCTCAAATACCACAGCAACGAAATCCCCTTTTTTGTTAAAAATGAACATTGAAATTTTGTAAAAGTAATTTATAATATGTTATAAAAGGTAAAATGAGTACCAAATGTGTATTACAAATATTAGATATTGTGATATTTTCGAAAGAAAATAAAAAGAAGATTACAAGATTATGATGAATGAGGAGCTTATTGTTATGGAACACATGCAGATTAGAATGGCAACGATGGAAGATTTAGATAAGATTGCTTTTGTGGAGTCAGAATGTTTTCCTTTTGAGGAGGCGGCGACAAAAGAAAAATTTGCAGAGAGAATTAAGGAATATGGAACCCATTTCTGGCTGATGTGTGAGGAAGAGAAAGTAATTGCGTTTGTAGATGGAATGGTAACGGATGAAAAAAATCTGACAGATGAAATGTATGAGAAGGCTTGCCTTCATGATGAAAAGGGAGCGTGGCAGATGATTTTCGGAGTAAATACATTGCCGAAATATCGAAGACAGGGCTATGCGGAAAAGCTGCTTCGCTACGCAATCAATGATGCAAGAGCACAGGACAGGGAAGGCCTGGTCCTGACCTGTAAGGATAAATTAGTTCATTATTATGAGAAATTTGGTTTTCAGAATGAAGGTGTTTCAGAATCAATACATGGTGGAGCTACGTGGTATCAGATGCGACTGACATTTTAATATTAATGAGCTGAGAGGGTTTGAAAAATCATTCTTGCAATCTGCATGTTCTAATTTGCAGAAAGTATTTCAAACACGCTCTGGCATACTGAAGGTTTTCGCGCCATTTTCACTGGACAAATACTATAGAATGCTTATAATAAATAGTAAGAAATGATTTTGAATAATTCTGGAATTGTACACTGCGCGACACGAACCAGAGGAAGAGAGGAAACCGCTATGAATATGCAGGAATTGTTAACATATGTAGAAGAACTGACATTTAAAACATCTATGTTTGGTTATGATAAAGATGAAGTTGATATTCAGTTAGATAAAATTTGTGATGAAGCAGAAGCTATCATTTTAGCGAAAGAAAAAGAGATAGAAGAACTGAAAAAGGAGAGCAAGACAGCTCTTGGTATTGCGGCAGCAGCTACAGGAAAGACGATGGAAGAGCTAGAAAAAGATACACAGGAAGATATCGTTGAGACAGAGGAACAGCCAGAAGAGGCAAAGAATCCAGAAGAAGGTATACATATCCAGGAGGAAGGTTCAGAGACAGTTACAACGGAATCTCCAATATCCACAGTAGCCGTAGCCAATGCAGATGAAGCACAGGATGAGATAGAGACTGTAAAGGCACAGTTAGTAGCAGCACAGAAGAAAGTAGCTGCCTTAGAGGCAGAAATCGCAGCAGAAAAAGAAAAAACAGAGAAAGCGATAGCGCGTGCCGAAGAAGCGGAGAAGTCTGCCGAGAATAATAAAGCACCAGAGACAACAGACCAGGCTTATGAGCGTTACATGAAGAATGCAGATTTACTTTGCAAGCAGCTGTCAGATTTAGAAGGAAGACAGAATGCAATTCTAGATGAAGCCAGAGAACAGGCAGAAAGAGAAAGAGAAAAGGCAAGACAGGACGCAGCCGATATTATCGGAGAAGCAAGAAAAACAGCCGAAAGACTCTTAAAAGATGCGCAGGAGAATAAGGAAAACGCCATTGAAGAAGCGAAGAAAATTCATGAGGACAGCCTTCGTAAAGTGGAAGAAGAGAAGAAGCAGTGCGATGAATTATCAGCACAGAAAGCTGCTATGGTTAATTCCTTAAAGAAACTGACAGAAGACACCGCTCGCCTTATGGAGAAGATGCAGGGATAACTATTTGATTCATTGAGAGGAAAACGCAGAAGGAATGAATGCAAAATAGTCTTTGGAAAGAGATAAGGGGGAGAAATCAGAATACTACTGCTTGCTCGGAAGATAGGGCATGCAGAAAATAAAAAGAATAGACCATTGCAAATGTAATGTGGGAGCAAGTAAAAATGCCGAACAGGCATTTTCTACGCAGTGATATCTTTACATTTGCAATGGTCTATTCTTTTTATTTTTGTCTGTTTCCTTCAAAATGAAATAGTAAATATGTTTGCAAAAAGAAGTAAAATCAAGTATTATTTCTATATGTATCCTTATCAATAAAGACATGAGAATACAGTAATATAAACACAGTAGCACAGATGAAGGGAGATTTACTATGAAACGTGCGGGGAAATTGTTTTTAGTAGTTGTTCTTGTACTGTCTATGTTTTGGACCTCTACAGGAACATCGAATGTCATGGGAGTATTTGCGGAGAATCTCTCAGGGGCACAGAATGTAGACAGGGACAAAGAAAGCACAGAGGATAACACAGAAGAAAAGGACGAAGAGACACAAGAAGAAAAGAAAGCCTCTAAAACAGAGACAGCTGATTCGGAAGAGGTGCAGAAGACGACTTCTAAACAGAAAGAAACGAAGTCAGCGACAGCAAAATCAGAGAAGAGAACAGTAAAGTCAACAGAAGCGACAACCGCGATGAAAAAGGATACTGACGAAAGTGTTTCTGTACAGGCAGAATCGAATGAGTCTGACAATCTGAAAACACAGGATGCAGAATCAGGCAGTCCGACGGTAACGGAAGTTTCTCTTGATGATTATATTAATACAAGTGCATCAGGTATCTGGATTACGATTAACGGACAGAAAGAGACACTGGAAGATATTCAGAAGAATAATATAAAGGTTCCGAAGGGGTCTCCGGTAGAAATCAAACTGGAATACGGTGCCATAAGTAATCTGACAGAGAATACGAAGCTCGTTTATCAGATTCCGAATGCGATTACCATCACGGAAGAAAAGAATAATGGTGAAGTAACAGATGGAAAAATTATAGCGGGAACTTACAGTATAACAAAAGATGGTAAGGTAACAATTACTCTTAATAAAGAATATTTGCAAGACCGGGAAGGAAAGATTGATGGCGGTACATTTATCGTAGAGGGTAATTTTAAGAAAGACTGGGGTGGAACACCAGGTGGAGATAAGATTGTCTTTGGTAAAGCAGAAGTAACTATCCCATTTGAAGAAAATCAGGTAGTTACCAAGGCAGAACTTTCTTTAAATAAGAAAGTGAAAAAATATAATAAAGATGACAACACTATTACCTATCAGGTTACAGTAAAAGCACCTTCAGATAATACGCAGGATGTACCTGATGTAACAGTGCAGGATACATTTACTACCAATGGAGATAAGCTGATTCTGACAGACGGAAAGAAATACGAGATTGTTACTGTCCCGGATGGAACAGAATTTGACACATCTTCCGGACAGTGGACAGTTGGTACGATGCGTCCGGGAACAAGTTATACATTAGAGTATAAAGTAAAGATTAATCCGACATTTTTCAATGAACTCAGTGATGTAAAAAAAGGAATTAAAAATAAGGCAATTGCCTATTCCGGAACAACTGAAATGAAGAGTGACACAGCCACACAGACTTTTCAGAATAATCTGAATATTGAAAAGTCCAAAGGCAGCGGAGTGATCATCGACAGTGAGACAGGAAAGACATATATTGATTATACCGTAACCGTAACGGCACCGGCAGATAATACAAATGACATGACCAATGTTATGGTTGATGATGTATTTAGTGATGCAAAGGAAGAAGTAAAATCCTATTCCAATATCAAAGCAACACTGAATGATGGTACAACAACGACAGAATTAAAGAACAGTGTAAATACAACAGTAAATGATGCGACGAATACAAAGTCTTTAAAATGGACAATCGGGACAATGAAGCCAGGTTCCACTGCAACACTTACATACCGTGTAGAATTAAAAGACGATGTATGGGAGCGTGGAAATGGCTGGGAGATTAATAAGAAACTGAAGAATACTGCAACGGTAACGGCCGATAACATGGATAAAAAGGATGCCGTTGCCACAGTGAATCTCCGTAAAGTATGGATCTGGAAGAGCGGATCATGGAATGCGAATAAAGCATGGAGTAATGGACAGGGAACCGGTCTGATGCAGTTTACGATTCATGCCAATGAAAGCACTGGTGGTGGCCCGGTACTCGATAAGAATTTTACATTTACCGATGAACTTTATGGCAATTATGTTTATGATGGAAAAGTTGTTGTAAAGATTTATCAAAAGGGACCTGCTGATAAAGGAAATCTGATTGCAACCAAGGAAATTGGAGTTGACGGCAAGAAAAGCTGGACGTATACCCCAACGGGAGAGATGAGTGGTCCATACTATTATGAGTTTGAATATTATGCCCGTCCGAATACAAATGGTCACGGTGGAGCAGTTTCAAACAAAGCAGGAATTATTGGAAATGATGGAAGCAACTTTAATCATCAGACAACCTGGCAGGGAACCGGAAGTAATGAATATTCTTTAAAGAAGGAATATGTCGGTGGAGTTGGTGTTGGAGCAGCCAGATGGAAAACAACGATTCCAAGTAATGTGTATGCAGGGACACACTATGAAGATTATTTATATTATAAATATGATTCGAATACAAAAGTAGATTCTTATCATACATTTACGCAGGAACAGTTAGATGCGATTGTTGTAAAGCTTGGTACAAGAACATTTATAAAGGGAACAGATTATAATGTAACGCCGATACTTGCAACAATTAATAAGGTTGATAAAATAATTGGATTCAATCTGAAATTCCTGACAGACACAGAAACAGTAACGAAAGATAACCCAATTACGATTGAGTATGCATCAACCCCGAACTTAAGTGGAATTGCGACCGGAAAAAATCGTACATTTAAAAACACAGGAAGAATTTATTACGGAAATCTGTACTTAACTGCAAAAGCAGAAACAACATACGCACAATATGCGGATTTCTCAAAAGCTGCCGGAGACTATGATGCGGCAAATAAGCAGCTCGCCTGGTACCTCACACTGAATGAGAACAGCAAGATGAGTGGCAATGCGACAATCACAGAAAATATTCCAGATGGTCTTAAGTTTGTCAGTGCAGAAATCTCAGAAAGAGGTTCTGAAGCAGCAGGAACAGCAATCCAGGTTGATGAGAGTACAAAAGACAGTAACAATGTCAAGATTAACGTAAGTGGTTTGGTAAGTAATGATCATAGAAACAGAAATGGTTATATTAAAATTAAAGTTATTACAGAAGTAACGGATGAGAATTTCCTTCAGGAAAATAAAACAAAGAAGTTTACCAATTCAGCAGAGCTTGCATACGGTACAGACGAGAAACGTACAGCATCAGCCATCGCCAATATTACAAATAAGGCATTAAGCAAGGATGCAATTCATAATTCCAGTACGTATCCTTATGTGAAGTATACAATTAAGGTAAATCCAAACGGATATAATCTGTTAGAGTCAAAAAACACGATTGATGTAGTGGACAGTATGACAGAACACATGATTCTGATGGAAGACAGTGTGGAAGTAAGCAGTAATGGAAAGAAACTTTCTGCTGAAGAATGGAGCCTCAGAAATGATGCAGACAATCACCGTTTTATCCTTACGGTACCGGACGATAAACCTCTGACAATCACCTATCAAGTGTCAGTCAACAAGCCAACAGGAGAGAAAATAAAGCTTTCCAATGCGGTATATTATTCCGGACATGAGCAGGCAGGAAAGACAGATGAGAGAACCGTTACGGTAATGGATTCTGCGGCAACAGTAACGGGAAGTCTTCTTCTCTATGTAAAGAAGAAAGATTCTTTAACTAAGTCCGTTCTTTCCGGTGCAGACTTCGCTTTGGCAGAGGTTGTGAGAAATGCAGATGGAAGTATCGTATATGAGAATGGAGAGCCAAAGCTTTCTAATACAATGAATGCCACAACAGATAAAGACGGAGAGGCAACGTTCAAAATCAATCAGAATACAGGTAGTGATAAACTGTACTGCTTATATGAAAAGAAAGCACCGGCAAATTATAAAAAGTTAGAAAAGAAAGTTTACGTAGCATTTAAGACACAAAATAATACTGACAATCTGAATATACAGTATGTGCAAAACGGTGGTTCCGTTGAAATGGAAAACACTCCGGTCGGTAGTCTGTCTGTTGAGAAAAAAGTAGTAGGAAACCAGATTCCTGCCGATGATACAAAATCCGGCTATGAGATGCAAGTAACTGCAGCAGAATCTAATGCCGACAAAGACCTTACAAAAGCCACAGTAACAGTCACAAAAGCTGCAACAGGAACAACAGGCAGTGAGACAATTACACCAGATTCAGCTACCACAGAAGGAACACTTACCTTCCACTTAAAAGCCGGACAGAAGGCAACAGTAAGCGGCCTTCCAGTCGGAACTTACAGCGTAACAGAGAATGTTCCAAATCGGGCAGATACGGACAAAACAGCATATACCGTAGCATATTCTGACGGAAACGCAGCAGTAAATGTCACACAGGATGCGTCATCTAAGACAATTCCTGAAGTGACGGTAACCAACACTTACAAAACAGAACTGTATGTCTTCAAAAAAGATCTTGTAGCAGGCACGGTACTTTCCGATGCGAATCTTGCGATTTATAAGCAGGCAGATGTAAGTATTGATTCGAATGGCATGGCGAAAGTAAAAGCAGGTGCAGCCCCGGTTGCATCTTGGACAAGCGCAGCAAATGCAAAAGACCTTACCGGAAAGGTAGTGGCAGGTGGAAACTATGTTTTAGTTGAGACAGCCGTACCGACGAGCGATTATGTTCAGGCAGCAGCCATTCCATTTAAAGTGGATGCAGAAGGCCAGATTCAGGTTGCAGATGCTTACGCAAATAACTATAATGACAGCACCCATACCATCACATTAAATAACCAGAAAAAGACAGGAAGCCTTACTGTCAAGAAGATTATCGAAGACGGTGAAGCAGACACAGCATTTGACTTTACAGTTACATTTACAAACTTTAATAATGGCAAAGGTGGTGATGTCACTGTCACAAGAAAAGGTAAAGAGGGAAAAGACCAGCCTGAAACAAAAACAGTTAAGCCAGATGCAGATGGAAGTCTTAAATTAGAGCTGAAAGCGTTAACAAATAATGAGGCAGTTAAGATTTCTGGAATTCCATACGGTACATCTTACACAGTAACAGAGACACAGCAGGAAGGCTATCTCGAGACAGCAAACAGCAATCTTACCGGTGTCATTGGAGATAACGGAACAGCGGCGAATGGTGTAGAGCGAGCAACAGATGCAGAAGCTTCTATTACTAACACAAGACTGACCGGATTCACTGTTAAGAAGTTAGCAGAGTACGGACAGTACACACCAGATGCAGAAACAAAGGATAACAAGCAGTTCAAGTTCAAAGTAACTTTAACAAGAAATGATGCGGTTTATACACGCAAGTTCACAATCAAGTACAGCGATAAAGAGCAGAGTGAAGAAGTTAGAGCAACGAATGGTGTATATGAATTCACATTAAAGGATACACAGAGTGCAGTATTCAGCGATCTTCCTTCTGGTACAAAGTACACAGTAGAGGAAGTAGCAGATTCTGACTATGATGCTTCCGTAAAAGTAAATAATACGGTTCAGAATGCAGACAGTAACAACAATGCAGATAACAATAAAAATGTTGCAGCTACAGCAGAAGGAACCATTGATAAAACAGGGGATACCGTAGAATTTACCAACACAAGAAAGCTTGGCGCTTTCTCCTTTACAAAGACTGTAAAGGGGAATATGCAGGATAAGGAGCAGTCCTATGACTTCTATGTTGAAGTAGATGGCAAACCGTTCAACGGCAATGCAGCAATCACACAAAAGGCCACAGAGAAGTCAGACGATGCAGACACTCAGGATAAGTCCAAAGAAGACAAGAGTGAGAATACTGCAGGAACAACGGTTCAGATTACTGACGGCAAGCTCAGCCTGACTGACGGTCAGACCGCAACGATCGCAAACATCCCAGCTGGCGTATCCTACAGCATTAAAGAAACAACCGGTGACCGCTACGTAACTCTTATCAATGACAAGATTACGGCTGAGACAACAGGCACAGTAGAAGAAGGGAAAACAACCGAAACACAGTTTGTCAATCAGGTAATTCACCTCAACATCACAAAGACAGATCTGACGGGTGAAAGAGAAGTTGCCGGTGCAGCAATGACGCTTTATAAAGCAGAAGATGTCAACGAAGACGGCACAGTAAAAGACGGTGCCGAAGCACTTGACAGCTGGGTATCCGGCAAGGAAAGCTTCCATGACTTTGGACCAGCTATAAAGGCAGGCGAGTCCTATGTTCTTGTCGAGACCGCAGCACCAGATGGCTATACTTACGCAGAAAATATTTCATTTACTGTGAATGCAGATGGAACAATTAAGACAGATGCTGAGAAGACAACGGATAAAGAAACAGGCGAAGATGTTTATCTTGTAAAAGATGATGTAACAAAAGTATCTATTAAGAAAATGGATATTACAGGCAATAACGAAGTTGCCGGTGCCAGACTTCTTTTAAAAGATAAAGAAGGAAATGTAATCGAAAGCTGGATGTCTGCGACAGAAGCCCATGTATTTGAGCAGAAACTCATTGCGGGAGAAACGTATACACTTGCAGAGGTTACTGCGCCAAGCGGTTATGAAGTTGCAGCAGATATTACATTTACTGTAAATAAAGACGGAACGGTTTCTATTGATGGTAAAGCAGTGGATGGCAACGAAATTATCATGAAAGATGATACAACACCAGTTGGTGAAGAGGGTAAACTTGTTGTAAGTAAGCTGGTTACATTCCAGGGCAAAAATCAGGCAGTAAACAGAACTTTTTACGTTGCATTATTTAGCGATGCCGACTGCACACAGAAAGTTTCTAATGTAAAAGAATTGAAATGCGAGGGCGCATGGTCAGCATACACTGTATTTGAACACCTCAAAGACGGAACATACTATGTTGCAGAAACAGATGAGGATGGTAATAAGTTAGAATCTTCCGAAGCTTGCAAGATTGAGGGTAATGGAACAAAATGCCAGATTACTCCAACACAGAAAACAGCATATGCTGTCATTGAAAACCAGCTTCTTATTCCGGGAGACGATTTCTTAAATACTTTACACAATCTTACCGTAACGAAAAATGTTACATTAGACGGAGAACAGATTTCTGAGAAATACAGTGGAACATTTTATGTAAGCCTGTTCACAGACCCTTACTACACAAACCGTACAGGTGATGTGAAAGAATTACAGATTCAGAATGGTAAGAGTACTTCCGTAAGCTTCACAGATTTAGCAGATGGAACCTACTATGTGGCTGAGACAGACAAAGACGGTAATCCGGTAGAGAACACGGACTTTGGCTTTGATGTAAGCTATGATGGAGATATCACTGTTTCCTTCACAGAGCAGAACACCGACAGCACATTAGCAATCACAAACGATATGACCGAGAGAAATCCGGAATATAAAAAATATTCAAAAAAAGAAGACGATGGTGATGACGGCAAAGAGAAAAAGAAAACAAGCACCAGCAAGAATAACTCTTCTAACAAAACAACCAAAAAAGGTAAAAACTCAAAGACCGGAGATAACTCACATATCCTCTTTTACGCAGCATTAGCAGCCGCAGCCCTTGCAGCAGGAAGTGCAGAAGTATATCGTAGAAGACGCAGAGCAACAGGAAGAAATAAACACGACAGATAGAAAGATTTTGATTTAAATCAGGAGACGAACCCCGAAATAGTTATAGCTATCTCGGGGTTTTCTCCAGTTTCATCAAGAGGGATACATATGTTAAAATTAATAATTTTTGATATGGATGGTTTAATGTTCGCCACAGAACAGGTAAACTACAGAGCATTTACCGAAATAGTAAAGGAAGAGGGATATAATCCAACCTTTGAACAATATATAGGATTTTTGGGAATGAATGCAAAAGACATTCAGAAGAAATACTATGTTTATTATGGAGAAGATGTAGATGCGGAAGGCATTTACAAAAAAGTTGGTAACCGCTCCAAACAGATAATCAGAGAAGAAGGAGTTCCTGAAAAAGAAGGTCTGAGAGAGCTTTTGCAGGTTGTCCGGGAAAAAGGCTTGCAGACAGCCGTAGCGAGCGGCTCAGATACAGATGTTATTAAAGAATACCTGGACAGAACTGGGTTAAACGAATATTTTGATATGGTGCTTTCTTCAAAAGATGTGAAAAGGGGCAAGCCATTCCCAGATGTATTTTTGGAGATTTGCAAAGCATTTGATGTAAAGCCAGAAGAGACACTTGTATTAGAAGATTCCGCAAATGGCGTGCAGGCAGCTCTTGCAGGTAATCTGCCTGTTATAAACATTCCAGATTTGCTTTCAATACCAAAAGAACAGCAGGAAAAATGTGTAGCGGTAGTGGAAAATTTAAAAGAAGTAATTCCGTATATTTAATAACGGTATGAATCGAAAACAAGTTGTATCTGTCTGATAAAAATAATAGATAAGCACGAATCATTCTCATTTTGCATATGATAAATCAAACTGGGCGAAAGCAGGAAACCATTATATGAATAAAAAAGGAGACTTTGATTTTGAATGGCTGCCGGGATTTCGAGAGATGATGGCATGCCAAAATGAGGAACAAAATACACAGCAGGAAACTGACTGGGGCAATGAAAATCTTCAAATAGAGGCATTACTTCCTCCAGAGCAGTTACAACAGGAAGAACAGCGATACTGGAAAGACTACGAATATTTTATCCAGATGCTGCCGATGGTCGCAAGAGAGGTGTGGATTGTTGGAGATGCCCTGCTTGATCAATATGAGTACAAGGGAAGTCCGATTTATTCTGAATATCCAGACAAGGTAACTATTTTAAAAATTGCGGATATGGTGTATGATAAGTTAAAGTATCGCGAGGAACAGGAGATGATACAGGCTGATGATGAAGAGATGATAAGAAATCCATACTTTGTAGAAGTCTCTCTCCGGGATGCCATCACTCCATTTCGCACATTGATACAGGTAATATTACATTGGAATATTAATCACAGAAGACAGCGCTATTACCGCAGACAGAAAGTATTTTCAACACAATAATGCAAAAGATTCCTATGTCCGCAAGATGAATATTTTAAGAGATGTTCTGATATTTTCAGTATAATATTCAAGAATGCCCCGGCATTCTTGCTGCGAGATGCGCGTCTCTGCAAGTCTGCCGGGGAGAAATACCGAGTATAGATTGAAAATAAATAGTGGAAAAAGCGCTGGCAGTATAATGTGGTTACTGCTATAATATACATTTATTATCGAAATAAATAACAGGAGAATAAACATGGAGTTTTTACTCACCAAAATCAAAGAAAATTTAAATGAGCAGATGCTTCTTCTCACGATAAGTAATCCAAGAAAAGCAGAAGAAGTGAAAAAGTACAATATTCGCCCGATTCTAGTGAAGGACAAACTTGTTTTTCAGAGTGCGGCGTATACAAAGACGCAGGTTTTTCATAAGAATCTTAGTAAGAGAGAATTATTAGAAGAAGTGGAAAAGATACTTCCCTTATATAAACAGGTACAGCTGCAGACTTCTGGTGCAGAGCTTACTGCACTTATCAACAAAAAGGGAAAGGCAGCAATTAAAGTAAAGAAGCAGAATAATCCGGCTGTGGCAAAGCTGTCATCAGATAAAAGTCATTTGCTTCATAACCGCACAAAGAAATACATTTTACCAGAAGGAGTTGCTGTCCCATTTTTAAAAGATCTTGGAGTTATGACAGCAGAAGGAAAGATTGTGCGGACAAAGTACGATAAGTACCGCCAAATTAACCGCTTTTTAGAGTTTATAGAGGATGTGCTGCCGCATCTTCCAAAGGACAGGGAGATTACAATTCTTGACTTTGGATGCGGAAAGTCCTATCTGACATTTGCTATGTACTACTATCTTAAAGAGTTAAAAGGTTATGATATTCGTATTATCGGTTTGGATTTAAAGAAGGATGTTATAAAAAACTGCAGCCGTCTGGCTGTGAAGTATGGCTATGATAAGCTTAATTTCTATGAAGGTTCCATAGAAGAATTTGAAGGCGTTACACAGGTAGATATGGTAGTAACACTCCACGCTTGTGACACAGCGACGGACTATGCTTTTTTGTATAAGGCATTACGCTGGGGCGCATCTGTTATTTTATCCGTCCCATGCTGCCAGCATGAACTTAATAAGCAGATTTCTGCATCAGAATTTGAGCCAATAACAGATTATGGCATTTTAAAAGAGCGCTTCTGTGCGCTTGCAACAGATGGTATCCGTGCCAAAATTTTAGAAGAACAGGGATACGATACACAGATTTTAGAATTTATTGATATGATAGATCTAGATGTTAACTGGGAAAAATTAAAGAAAATATTAAATTTCAAAATGATAAAACTTTAACACCACAGGCTGTTAAATTGTCCATAGAAAGAACTTTAAAATTAAATGCAAGGGCTTTAGATACTTTAAAAATAAAAAAAATAACTACTACAAAAGATTCCATAATCATCACAACTAGTGAGGAAAATCCCACACTTATAAATGATTTATGTAATCCTTTTGTATCAATTATTGATGTATATGAAAAAGATAATGATAATTGTCCAGTAGGAACTGGCCCTTTTAAAGTAGATAAATTTAGAGCCAGTGGTACAAGTTATTTTGTAAAAAATGAAAACTACTGGGACTCTAGTGTAAAACTTTCTTCAATTAAAGTTATACCAATTGGTGACTCGGATACTTTAGCCATGGCACTACAATCAGGTGAAATTGATGTGGCACAAGGTTTATCTTATTCCATGGTAAATTTATTTGAAAAAGACAAGAATTATAAAATATCAACTACAGACACATCTCGTGCTGTAGTACTATATTTTAATGAAGAAAATGAAGCACTTAAAAAAGAATGCGAAAATGTGTCTCCGGTATCTACCGAACCACAAGAAGGTACAGAAAATAATGAAAATTAGAATCACAACTTTGAGAAAAGGTCTGATATTTATTTTTTGCATTCTGCTCTCCATTTTGGCTTTCGCAGTTCCTGCCAGAGCAGAAAACGATGACTCAAAAGTTATTTTTGTAGCGGGTAATCCGGATTTATACCCTATAGAATATTACGACGCTTCAAAGAAAGAATATCTTGGGCTTATGCCTGACATTTACACTGCTATAGAAGAAAATACATCCTATACTTTTGAATATGTACAGCCCGGTACAACAAATTCTCAGAACCGACTTGCAAGAAATTCACAGGCGGAAATCGTATCAGCATATATTGATGGAGATGTGAATGCAAAGTACATAAAAAATGCAATACCGGTAACACTTATGGATACCGGTGACGGCGAAAAGACCGTATATATTGCATTTACAGGTATTGCAACGGACAGTGTTGTCAATGATATAACAAAGGCCGTAACTTCCATAACTGATGCACAAAAACTTGAAATGCTTGCATCACACACTCAGGCAAACGACTACAGAGGATCTAACCTTATATGGGTTTATATCCTTGCACCAATTGCAGGTGCAGCTGTTATAGCACTGATAGTAGTTTCTGTTAAACATCGTAAAAAGACAAAAGAAGATGAGCAGGACTCAATGATTGATCCTGACTTAGGTATCGGTAATGATAAATATTACGCATACTGCTTTGATGATCTGATTTCAGATAAAAGCAAGGCTTTATACTATGTTGCATATATTGGATTTGATGCAGAAGAAAGTTTGGCGATGAAGGCGTCCGCGAAATGCAGAAATTCACAGCGGAATTCTTAAGCAGACAGACTACAGCTGTTGAATATCTCGCATTTATACATAGAGGAGTATTTACATTTATCTACCAGGCTCCAAATATGGAAGTGGCAGAAATCAGAATTGCAAAAATCATTGAAGAACTTGATCTCTATCTTTCAAACATTAGAAATGAGTACGCAAAATGGTTTAATGCAGGTGTTTGTTCATTAGAGCACAACATGGACTGTAACGCTGAAACAGCATTTTACAATGCTAAACAGGGATATCTCCATGCAGTGGAAAAGAACCTGATATATGCATTCAGCACAAGAGAAATTATTGTGGAAGCACATCGTCTGGAAGGACTTAACCAGCGCGTTCTTGATGCAATAGAAAATGATGAATTCGTTATTTATCTTCAGCCAATAATGGATATGAAGGGAAATCCTTTCGCTGCAGAAGCCCTT
>OLNY01001330.1_pt1 | contig 19957 bp, 14 predicted proteins | sample 1671981 | NCBI WGS metagenome assembly OLNY01 (sample SAMEA3136632, study PRJEB25190) | human gut metagenome | biome: human gut; feature: human-associated habitat; material: faeces | place: Austria | collected 2013
CCGTAGCTGCCAGGTTGGCGTCGCCGACGATCTCGCCTCCGCAGGACTTGCACACATAGGAGCGCAGGCCGTCGGTTTCTCCCTTCTGCCAGTCTCCTCCGGCAGTGGTTTCCCATTCCATATTGTCATTTTTTTCGCCCTGCAGCTCGGCGTCGTAGCCCTCCAGCGCCTCCATTTCAAACTCAGTGTCGCAAAAAGGGCACTTCATCTTCTGGAGTGTGCTGTCAAAGGCTATCGCGCCGCCGCAGCAGGGGCATTTATATTCCTGCAAGGTTTGCATGAAAAGATCTCCTCTCTAAAAAATTCACCCATTAAATGCCGCAAGGGCCGCATCTGCTTTTTGAATCCACTCGGTGCGGTCGCCGTGGATTGCGGTATCCATGGAGTCAATTGCCTGCGCCGCCTTGTCGCCGGCATCGGCTTCTCCTTTTACCGCGGCAGAAAAACCTGACGCTATATCCTTAACCGCAGTCATCTGCTGGTTCCAAACATTTGAGGCGTTGCCGAGTGTATTCTGTATGCCGAACAGCGTATCAAAGTATTTTTTCAGCTTTTCGAAATCCTTGAAATTATTCATGGGGAGAACAAACTCGTAAAGACCCTGCGTATTGCTAAAGCTGAGCCTTGCAAAAGGTTTTTTCTCGGTCTTATCGCCGTTTTTAACGAGCTGCTCCTCATACTTATAGCTAAGCAGATCGGCAATGCGGTACACACAGGCACGGGTGGTCTTGCCGAACATCATAAACTTGTAATCGTTCTGGACATATGCCATAAGCCCGATATCCTCCGCCACATAGAGATAGGTGCCGAAGCGCTTCAGTTTTTTGCTCTTATCCTTTGTTTTCTCCCGCGGAATGAAATAGTGTTCCCACAGCTTGGTGCCGCGTTCCACCTGTGCAAGATGTGCCTTGACACCGGGAAGATTGCTATGCACATAATCATATGACTTGAAGCCCTTTTTTCTGCAATTCTTGCGGCATATACAGTTGCCGTCCGACAGCTTTTGGGTTTGGATCAGATTGATATCCGCACCACAGATAGCGCATTTATTAGCCATAATTCTCCTCCTTTTTCCGACATCGTCGGTTTGTTTTTCAGTTTTCCTGCTTTGGCAGGATGATGTTCAGTTCGCTGCTGTATCCGGCGGAGTGTCTGCTGAACTTTCAGCCGCCTTATAATACCTGTCGGCAAGCGCATAGAGATAGTTAAGCGCCCTGCCGCCCAGCATTGTTTCCTTTTCTATAGTGCTTCCGTCAGAAAAGGTCATTCCGGAACTGCGTGTCGGTGCATCGGAGCTTCTGAAAATTCGTATCGGATTACGACACTTGTAAAGCTTTTCTATCTCGCAGTCCTCACAGATAATGTGAAGGAAAGCCTCCGCATCCTCTGCCGTTATCGGGAACGAGCCGAACGAGGTGTAATAATCCTTCTGACTTCCCACAAGACAGTCTGCAGAGAATAACCAGCCGTCTTTTTCTTTTTTCAGAGCGAAGGAATACACAGGGTTCATTTCCGTACCATAATAAGCGGTATTGATCAGGACGACATCATCGGAAGTATATTTTTTACCTCCGCCGCACCCTAAAAGCCCGAAAACCGGCAAGAGAGCAAACACAACAGTCACAACCTTACATACGGTGTGCTTCATTATTTTATTGAAGCGGTCTTCCGCACTCCGGGCAGAATTTCGGCAAGCTCTGCCCATTTGCAGGTCTCCACCCGCAATTTGTACAGCCGGAGCTGACTAAGGGCTTGTGGGCACCGCAGTTTGCGCAGAATTTTCCGCTGCTTTGCGCGCCGCAGGATGGGCATGCCCATGTCTCACCGCCCATGGCATTAGGCGCGGGAGCGGGTCTTTCCGGGCGGAAGTTCTCGTTATCCACCCGATTCATCATGCCGCCGCCGTCCCAAACCCGGTTTCTGTTATCCCGGCGCATCAGAATATCCGCAAGCTCGTGCATCCTCTGCTCATATTGACGGTACAGGTCGGTATAGGGACTGTCGGGGCGGTTGCCGTCGCTCAGTTCCAGCTCGATCTCGTCAAACCAGGGTGAATCCACTCGAATCGTTATATTGAATTCATAGTCACATGTATAACGCGGAGGCACATAGCTCTTCTTATTTCCGTCGGAGTCCTCGTAATAAATTTCTTCCTTGTTCTCTTTAATATCTGTGTTTACCCCGAGTACCTGCGAAAACGCAATAAGGTCGGGGTTGCCGCTGCGCCAATTGGAAAGACCGGTAACAACGAACCGTTCCCCCGGAGGATCTATATATACCTTTTTGCTCCCGTCAAAGGTGACCGACGGGGAAAAATCAGCAAGCTTCTTTTCGTTTTCCGCACGGTAAGCAAGCTGACGCTTAATGTCCTCTACGGTCGAGTTTCGCCGCTCGCTGAAAAACGGCGAGAGTTTTCTTGCACAGTCCTTGCAGAGATTCCCGTCCTCCAGCTTGCGGTTTCCGAGAAGTCCGATTTTCTCACCGCAGATGTCGCAGTATTTTTTGTCAAACAGTCCCATAATATGATCCTCCGTTTATTAATTATTTTTCTGCACAATCCATTTTGCATTGTTGACCTGTAAGCCAAACCCGCAAAACGAACAGCAGTTGTTTTCATCAGGCATAAAATTGGCGCCGCAGGACGGGCAATCCTTTTCGATAAAGAACTCGCCGTCCGCTTTTCGTTTTTCGGGATATCTTGCCCTTTGCAAGATCAATCTCTTTTTAAATTTTTCTGTATACGGCTTTTGATTTTCGGGAAGAAAGGTTTTAATTCCGTAAATGTCAGCCGTAACTGTTGTTGTTTCTTCTGCGTGGTTAACTTTTAAAAGCTTAATTGTACCGACGCTGAAATCAAGCAGGTCTTCGTCGTTTTCATTTTCCCAAAAATATTCGTTTAAGCAGGCTCTGAGAAAATTCTCGGAATATCTTACGATTTTTCCGGCAAGCTTTTCTTGCTTAACTTTTCCGTAAATAATCGGTGTGATGATTACTCCGAAAGCCAGAACCGCCGCACCGACTCCGGCAGCGAGAGAAATCTCGGTATCCTCGATTAAATACAAACACAGGAACACACATAAGAAAAGTATGGAGCCGGATACAAGAAGCTGTAAAAATCTTTTCAGATTTGTACCGATAGATTCGTAAAGCTCAAACGATTCGGTCTGCCAATCGTAAAACTCGTTTTTAATAACGGCGCCGCAATATTCGCAGGTCACCTGCTGACTGTCAAGCTTGACACTTGCACCGCAGGACGGACACGTTATTTTTAACATATCGGAATAATAGCTTTTCTTTTTTTCTTTTCGGTCGGCACTGCGTATGTGTCTTGACTGAAGTATTCTGAGATACGAATTTTTACGGTATATCTCATGCTGAACCTTGTTGTCTTCGGTTGACTCAAAACGCTCAAGCGTGCTGCACATTAAAACCGATTCACGCCATTCTCTGCCGTCATCGTTCCATGCTTCAAAGTCATTTTTAGGAACGGGAACAACATCCGTAATGTAAATTTTGCGGCAAAGCTTATTCCTGTTAAGTCTGTTGATTTGACTGACGATTTTTTTACGGAATGCCATATCCATTCTTGCGGGGAGAAGCTTTTGATCCGCTTTCCCGAGCGGTATCAGAATTCTTTCAAAGGCTTTTCTTATATCTCTTCGGATTTTTGAACCCGAAAGGGGAGTGTCCTTTTTCGCAAGTAATCTTTTAAGCTTTGCTTTTTTGGAATTTTTGGAAGAGTATTCCGAAAAATCTATTGTAAGTATACTTTTACCGATATAGAATGTACATAATACGGCAAAGGAAGCCGCAATAAACAGTGATATTGATAAATCCATAAAAATACCTCTGATTTACTGCCCGTCGATCATTTCGTCTTCATTTTTCTTTTTACTGTCGTGTTTTGTAATGTCGATTATCATTATAACAACAAAAAAGATACCGACGGGAATTGCCGCGCAATAGAGCAGAAAATCAACGGGATTTCCCTCAGGAGAAAGCTTGTAATTGCCTTTTGAGGTTTTATAAACCTCGACATCTATTGTGTCGCCTTTTCTCAATTTATCATAGGTATATTTTCTTGCGTAGTTGCTTGAACTTGACCAGACACGTTCCTCACATTTTCCCTTATAGGTTTTTCCGTCAATAACATATGAAACTTTAAATTTATATGTTGTATACTTAACATCGCCGGAATCATCCTTAGTGTTGTGGGTTGAAAAGTCATCAATGACGGCGGAAATTTTCTGTATATCGGTTGAGTTTTTATATTCTTTGCTTGCGGTACGGCTTGAAATTATACCGATAATTCCTGCAGCAATTAAGGCGATACCCGCAAGCAAAAGCAATACGGAATATATATCTTTTTTCTTTTTTTTCGGCTTTTCAGTCACAAATGTGCCTCCTTTGGCAAACAAATATAAAAAACCTATCATGCCGCCGCAAAAGACCTTCGGCGGTATGAACGGTTTTTTTGCTTAAGCCGTTCATACCTGACCGAAATAACGCTTTAGTTAATACGTTTCCCCTCAAAGCGGCGGTTTTATTTTTTATCGTTATCGTCGAATATATCTCCGCATTCGGGACAGAACTTCGGCGGATTAGTCGGATCCTCCGGCTCCCAGCCGCATTTATCGCAGCGGTAGAGCGGTGCGCCCTCGGGTTTTTTGGCACCGCAGCTCTGGCAGAATTTACCCTTATTCAAAGCGCCGCACGAGCAAGTCCAGCCATCCCCGTCAGCCGGCTTCTGAGAACCGCACTCGGGGCAGAATTTTCCGGTAGCCATGGCACCGCATTTGCATTTCCAAGCACCTGCCGCAGGCTGTGGTTCCGGCTTTTTCGCACCGCAGTTCGGGCAGAAATTGCCGCCGACAGTAGCTCCGCATGCGCATTTCCAACCGTCAGCCGCAGGTGCTGCGGGTGCTGCAGGAGCTTGCTGCTGTGCCTGCTGTTGCTGCTGACCCATAGCAAACAGATTTTGCGCATTCATTCCGCCGCCTGCATTCATTGCCATACCCATGCCCATAAAGCCGGTCATAGCGCCTGCTTCGTTGGAAGCCGCCGCCTTCATAGCGTCAGCCTGCGCACCTACGAGTGTTGCCGCCGCCATAGTCGGGTCCCGCATAATAGCCGTGCGCTGAGCCTGCTTGATCATTTCCGCATCCTCGTCCGGCAGCGTAACCGAGCCGAGAGCGATGCTGACAACCTTTAATCCGCGCAGCTCTCCCCATTTTTCCGAAAGCGCCGTATTCATGGCATTTTCAAGGTCGGTATTGTGCGTCACAATCTGATTGGGACGAAGCTCCAAATCGGAAAGCCGTCCGAATGCCGGCTGTAAAGCACTGACAAATTCGGTTTTCAGCTGACCGTCCAGCTCCTCGCGGGAATACTCCTGCTCAACATTGCCGCAGACATTGGTGTAAAACAGCAGCGGGTCTGCGATTTTATAGGAATAAACGCCTGAGCAGCGCACCGATACATCTAAATCCAAACCGATTTTAGAATCAACCACACGGAAGGGGATAGGGTTCGGCGTACCGAATTTGTTGTCGATAAGCTCTTTGGTATTGAAATAGTAAACGCGCTGATCCTTTCCGGTGTCTCCTCCGTAGGTGAAGCGTTTACCGATAGTCTTAAAGGTTTGCTTTATGCTATCGCCCAAGCTTCCCGAGAAAATTGAAGGTTCGGTTGAAGTATCATATGTAAATTCGCCCGGCTCGGCGCAAACCTCTACTACTTTTCCTTGCTCTACGATAATCATACACTGACCGTCGGCAACGGCTATACCCGAGCCGTTGGAGATGATATTATCGTTGCCCCTTGTATTGGAGGAACGGCCGCTGACGCGTTTTTGTCCTTTAGTAACAAGTACCTCCTTAGGCATAGACTCGCAGTAGAAGAATTCCTTCCATTGATCGGCAAGAGTGCCTCCCAACGCGCCGATACCTGCTTTAATAAGTCCCATAATAATTGCTCCTTTCCAAATGTAAGAAAGATCTGTATATTCCCCGACCGAGGCCGGCAGATCACTGTTTATTTTCCGTGTTCCCTACGGAATACGGATTTTTGTTTTCTTTCGGCAAATCGCGCGCCGAGCCGCATTTACCTGCCCAGCCGATAAAGACCATCCACATGATCAAATATAAAATCCACGCGATAAATGCCCCGACCGACCACCACACCGATATTTTCAGCCAAAAATGTAAAACCAATAAAATCACAGCCGGCAGCAGTCCTTCAATATTCATCAGCATATTTATGAAGAGACAAGGAAAAAAACTGCCGCTTCGTTTTGAATTGCGCATTTTTTCCTCCTTTTATCTTACTTCCTTCCGAGAACCGCCCATGTATCGCCCACTGCGTCATATACATAGATGAGATTGTCACATACGCCGTAATAGCGCTCTCTTACAAACTGATCCTCTCTATCGGTTCCGAGAGCGAACAGCAGACAGGTTCGGCCTTCAATCATCTGCGTATCTCCGGTATACATAATCTTCATTCCGCCTTTGACGGCATCCTTTACCTCGTCGGCTTCAAGAAGAATTTCTGTTGCAATTTGAACCGAACGCTCATCGGGTGTTTCCTCGTATATTGAGAAATCGTACACCGGCAAATCGTTTGTCAGATGACCGTCCTTTAAGGAGACGGACGGACGGAACAAAACGGCTCCGCCGCCGTCGGTAACGGAAATCAAGACGTTGGAGTATATTTCACTTAGGTTGCATCGCAGCAAAAGAACCTCGCCGGGTTTCCCTATACAGAGCGGGTTACTCTTATCATCTGCATACTCGCCGTCTTCGGTCATCGTGGATGGGTACACTGTTATCGTTCCCTTGTCATTCGGCGGTATAATTGCATACAACTCCTGCCCCTCAGCCATGTAAAGCGGTGCATGCCCTAAGTCGGGATAGGCCTTTCCCGTTTCGCTGCTTGCATAATAGGCACGCAGATCGACCTCGGAGCTCCCGCTTTCCACATAACCGATAAAGGCAACCCCTGCGCCCTTGCTATGATAATTTATCTTCTGCCGCAGCGCCGTTAAAGCAGCTTCGTCCGCATTTGTGTTATTCGGCTGCTTGACGGAACTGCTGCCGGAAATCCGGCTTTCGTCAGGGTATGAGGTTTTTTTTTCGGGCAATACCGAGCATCCGCATAAAGAGCAGCTAAGTAATATTACTGTACAAAACAGAGAAAATATTCCTTTTATACGAAATCCTCTCCTCTTTCAAAATTATTCCGAGCTAAACACATGACCGCAGCTCCGCCACATCAGTTTCTCGGTAAGGACGCACTGTTTTACCACAGAGGCTTGGTTTTGTTCACATGCTTGAACAGAGCTGTGCAGTCCATGGTATTCACACGGCCGTCGCCGTTTGTATCTGCGCACTTCTGAGCATAAGCGTCGGTCAGAAGTTGGGTTTTGTTTACATGCTTGAACAGACGTGTACAGTCCATAGTATTCACGCGGCCGTCCCCGTTCACATCTCCCAACAGCCGAATCTCCGCGTTTTGGGTCTTCGTGCCGGAGGACACTGTCACTGAATACTCACGGGTGACATGATTTTTCTTCGACACCTTCATGGTGTAGGTGCCGGGAGCGATGCCGGAAATGGTGTAGGAGGCGGAATTTCCCTTCACGGTGGTGTTGTACGCCGCCGCAGAGGAGCCGCTCTTAAACAGCTGCACCGTCACCGGGTCGGTGGTGGAATTATAGCTCTTCACCGTGCCGCTGAGCGTCCCGCCGGCGTTGGGGTCAACCAGCTTATAGGATTCATACACCCGCAAGAAATGCCCGTTTGTATTGTCGTCATATTCCATCCACTGGTTTAAGCTCTTACCGTTCACCTTGAACTCTCTATAATTTTTCGGGTATACATAGCCCTTTTCTTCGCCGCCCTCAAATCCGATACGAAGATCGAGAAAATACGATTTTCCGATCTCAAATTTGTCATATGTCCTCATCGGTTTTTGATCGGGTCCCAGCCATTGCATCGACAGCACCTTCATATTATTCGGCAGGCTTGTCGGTTTATCATAGCCGACAAAGGCAGCGGGGCGGTCCCCCACCTTAGGCTCCTTTATAAGGATATTGGTCCCGTATTCCTTTCCCTCGCTGTTCGGCTCCAACAGCCGGGAGGTCCGGTATTTCTGGTTTATCGGTGAATAGCTGATCCAATCGCCCTTATAGACCGTGCTGTATGTTTCCGCATTGTCGAATATCCCGTTGGCTCTGTAGCCTGCGGGCAGGATCACCTTTACCGAAGCATTCTCGGGGAGATAATAGCCAAACCCCGGCTTTATGTCGAAGTAGACATAACACGTATCGCCTTCACGCAATTGACCGGCCTCTACGCCGTAAGAGCCATAGGCGACATCGTATACCACTGTATTTTTGAAGGTATACTTTTTCGGCTCATTCGATACGAGCTCCGTAAACCCGGCGTCGGTGCCGAGACGGAAATTCTTGAGCGTGCCGCGCACATCGGTCAGCCTTCGCTTTGCCACAAGGCTGATTGTTAGGAATGCGACAGATCCTGGGATAGATTCGAATTTGACAAGGTCTTTGTCTGTAACCTTTGTGTTCTGCACATTCAGCTTAATTCCTTGGGATGACAGCACAGACGACCCGACGAATTCGTATCCGTGCCGTGGATATATATAGAATTCCATAGTATACGCATCATCTATGGAACTATACTTCCACTTGGAGGGGATACCACGCCATGACGGATTGTGATAGCATTCTGCCAATGTATCCGGATGCATGGAGATCTTGTGGGTGGCGCTGGTCTCTTCGGTAAATTCGCCCCCCGCCTGCTGAAGCTTTACGCTGTATATGTAGCGTGTACCGCCGACCTTTTCGGTCATCATCACATCAAAGCAGATACGTGTAGAATAAAGGGGTCCCCGATTTGTGAGTTCGTAATCCTTCAGCAAATGCGTAAACCTGAAAGTATCGTTGTCCGGATCGGTCGCCGACTTGCAGACCCAGTAGAACTCTATACCGTGTTTTCCGATGCGGTCCACATAAAAGTCATACAAATAGGCGGCTTCATAGCCCACTTGCACACCCGGATTAGACAGGCGGCCGAAGAAATAGAATTCGATCCTTCCTGCGTCCTTCAGCTTTTGCATCCACTGGGGCATATACAGGATCTCCGCAGACATCTCATAGCCCAGGCCCGCCTCCAGATCCCTTATGACAGTGCCGCCCTTCACCTCCTTGAGGTTGAGGCTGTAGCGTATCCGCGGGTTATCGTTGCCGTGATTCAGGGTCAGAACATAGTGGTCTGCGCTGTTGGTTCCTCCGGATATATTCCATTCGCTGCCGATCTTGCCGATGCTCCTGTAATGCTTAAACATCTTCACCGGGTCGGATTCGCCGTTGCTGCCGTGAAATATCAATACGCCGGCTCCCCGATCCGCGGAGACGTCCAGCTCCTTCGCGTTGAGAATCTTGAAGTTGTTCATATGGCAGCCCCACGGGGCGGCGTTAAACTTGGGGTTTGCGATATTAAGGGTAACACTCTTGGTGGTGTCGATGGTGAATGTGATCGTCTGGATCAGGGTATTCACATCTCTGTGTCTGTTGCCGCAGCTAATACCCAGCTCGGTATCCTCCAGGACCGATGTGTTTTTCGCCACGATGGCATAGTCGGGGCTGGTTTTCTTGGGGGAATCCTTTGTTAAGATACGGAGCTTTCCGTTTCCAATCAGCTCAAAGGTGCCGCAGCCGCCCAAGCTTCCCTCCGACTGCGCCAGATCGATGACCGCGCCGGTCACCCCGTTTTGGGGACAGTAGGCGGTCTTGTTCTTATACCGGGTGCTGTGGCGGAAGGTGACAATGGCGCCGTCGGTCAGCAACAGCTTCAGATTGACGCCGGGGGCATACAGGGCGGACAGCTCCAGATGGTCGAACATAACCAGCGTCAGAGACCTTCCCTCAAGCCCCGAAAGATCCAGGAAATCATTCTCGGTACGCGTCCAATACGAAAGAATGCCGTTATCGTAGGACACAACCCGCTGAAGATTTGTAGTGCTACTATAGTATTCGAGTAAATTCTTGTTATTCCTGCACTTCTCCGGGTTTAAAGAGACCGAACGTTGGTCTACCTTGCCGTTTTTATAGAAAAAATAGACGTAACCGTAGATTATCTCCGTTCCCTCGACCAAATTGGTCAGCCTGGGATAGGGCTCTGCGGAGACATTCAGGGTCGGCAGAAGCGGCGTCAGCGGCAGCATACCGACCAGCATTATCAGTGCCAGTAAAAAGCTGAGTCCTCGATTTCGTTTACTTGTTTTCATCTCATTTCCTCCTTCAAAAAATACAGATGTTTTTTAAAGCCGGACACATTCGCGGATTGCTGTATAACATTGCCTTTCCAAAGAAAACCAACTGTTTGATTTTCTTTGGAAAAGCAAAAGGGCGAAGGCGGATGGCTTCCGTCCCGCCCTTTGCTTAAATCCTTTGTCTCGGTTTTCCGATATTAGCGGTTATTCGCTCTCTTTTTGCGGGAATACAGAGTTGTTCCCGTGAGTGAAGCGGCGGATACAAACAACAGAGCGATCCAAAGTCCCGCCATGTTGCTGTCACCGGTCTTGGGAGACTCGGGCTTCTGCGGTGCGGGAGGAGTTACCGGCTTCTTGGCGTTATAGCTGTTGGTGAAGCCGATTTCTTCGATCGGGTTGTTGTAGTCGAGCTCAGCGTTCTCGTCATACTTTAAGAATCTCCAGCCCGCAACGTTTGTGTAGGTATCGGCAAACATCGGCATCGCATAGAACTTTGTTTCGTCGTAAGTCCAGCCTTCCGCATTTCCCTTAACCTGGCGGATAACGAAGCCCTCGGACAGATTGCCTGCCTGATTTGCACTGATCGTAAATACGAATTTACCGTCATAGGTCTTTTCGCCTTCGGTCTCAACGGTATCCTGAACCACCGTATATTCGGTGGTGGCACCGAATCTCTCAAGGGCAAACTTGAAGGTCTCCTTACCCGGATCCATTTCACCGGTCTTCTTCACAGTGAACTTAAAGGGAACCTCAATGCGAATGTTGCCGGCCTCTAATTGCGGCTCAATCACATAATTGCACACAGAGCATTTTACAGCGTAGTCGTAAGTTGCTCCGCCCTCATGATCGGGTGTATGCGCCTGAACGGCATCATGATGCTCCGCGTTGCAGCTGCAGGTATGAGCGTGTCCGTCGGCACCTTTGTAACCCCACTCGGAAGTGTTGTAATCGTGGTCATTGTTGAGTGCTCTGTACGGAATTTCCGAAATGGGATTTCCGTTCATGTCAAACAGCTTGCCGCAAAGATCGCACTTCTTATAAGCGTCCCAGCCTTTTTCCGTGCAGTTCGAGGCTTTTTCCGCAACGGGCCGCAGGTCTGAATGGGCACAGGTTACGGTTACCGTGCAGGTTGCCGTTTTTGTTCCCGCCTTTGCGGTAATGATTGCTTCGCCGGCAGAAACTGCAGTTACTTTGCCCGTGGCAGAATCAACGGTTGCAACCTCGGGCTTATTGGAAGACCAAACCACTGTGTCGGTAGAATCGGACGGAGTGACATTAGCCGTAAGACTTGTGTCACTGTTGCCGGCAGTCAGAGTCAATGCGCTCTTATTAAGAGAAATACCGGTTGCCGGCTTCGGTGCGGCAGTGACGGTGACCGCAGAGTTGTTAGGTTCGTAATTTGTCGTGTAGTATTTTTCTTCCGAATCGGCAAAAAAGAAGAATTCCTCTCCCTCTTTAACCTTAACGACAGGCTTCGCGCCGGTAGCTGTGCCGGCCTTTACCTTGCAGGTGAAAGTTGCCAGCAGAGTGTCACCGGTGCTTGTATACTCTCCTGAGCCATAAAAAGCAAACACCTTGGTTGTGGGAGTGAAGCTCGCTGCCTCTGCGTTCAGTTTATCTTTCAGTCCTTCCGGACTGCTGCCGCCGGTATACTCCAGTTCATCCGGAATCACCAGTTCAAATTGCCCAGTTTGCAATTTTTCTACCGGGCCGAGAATTGCCTGATAGGTAATTGTATCGCCGGGGCTTGCGGTTGTTTTGTCCGGTTTGATTGTAAATGTGACCGGCGGATGCGCCGACGGCTCAGCAAATACGGGTATTGCAGATACCAGCATTGCTACAACCATAACGAGACAAAGAAATAGGGTTGTAATTCGCTTGTTCATGACCAAGCTCCTTTTTATTAATTTGCGGGGCGTTATTACACACCCTTCCGCAGCCTCGCTTAGTTACGGTCAGGGCGGGGAGATTGCTCTCCGTTTTTATTTCTTAAACCGTATGTCTCTCTCATAAGGCGTATGAAACAGACAGTCAGGCATTAAGACTAAGAAAAGAACGATTACCAAAGCAGCTGCGTCTTGTTAACGTGCTTGAACAGACGCGTACAGTCCATGGCATTCACACGGCCGTCGCCGTTCGTTTCAGCGCACTTCAGCGCATAAGGGTCGGTCAGCTGCTGTGTCTTGTTCACATGCTTGAACAGACGCGTACAATCCATGGCATTTACACGGCCGTCTCCGTTCACATCTCCCAACAGCCAAATTTCCACATTCAGCGTTTTCACATCGCCGCCTACAGTCACGGTATATTCACGTGTGACATGATTTTTCTTTGACACCTGCACGGTGTAGGTGCCGGCGGCAACCGAGGGGATGTCGTAAACTGCGGTATATTTCCCGCCGCTCTTTTCCCCGGCTGGCACCGTTACGGTGTATTGGGGCTGCGCACTGCCGTCGGCGAATAGTGAGACGGTCACATCGCTGCCGTCAAGAAAGCTTACCGCCTGACCGCGTACACCCGAAGCAACGGGAACGGAGTATCCTACGGTAAGAGTTGTTCTGTCCCCGTCCTGCGCGCTTACATACGCTTTTTCCCCGTTCACATAAGCATCCAGCTCCTCGTCGTCAGCTATGTAATAGCCCTCTTCGCACTGTAAAATCACGTTTACGTGATATCTTCTGCCTGCGTTAAAGGTCATATCAGCCTGAATCGGCACCCCCGTAGCGGAAGCATACCATGTATAGCTTACAACCGAAACGCCGCCCGGCAGCCCCGCAACCAGATTATTGTTATATATCGGTCTTTCGCCCGCCCACGGAAGTGGCACGCCCAAAGACAGATAGTCATAATTGACGACATCCGGCTCCGGTGTCAGATCAATGGTATATGCCTGCGCGGATACATTATACGGTACTTCCTTATAGTCCGCAGCGGTGTTAAAATCGTTATACATCCTCAGCTTGACGTTCGTGTTGAGATAATAGTGAAATGTGATATCATAATGCTCCGGACCGTTGCGGAAGGTCATTCCCTGTTTGCCCGTGCCCACCAGCTTGATCCGATATGTATAGTCGGGATCAATCACCTCGTTGTGGCTCGTGCTGTAAACTCTCCCGTTTTTGATTCGCTGAATTTCCTTTATCTCAAAATCAAAGTGACTGTCTTTCGGTCTGATTTTTACTCCGCCGACCGTACTCCCGGCACGCAGCCCCGTGACGGTGCCCCATGCGCTTTGAATCACCTCGGAGGGACGGGATGCCATGGACACTCCCACAGATCTTCCGTTATTGATGACCCGAACCGATATATCGTCGCAATCTCGGTTAAGTCCCCGAATCTTGACCTTCGGCGGGTTATTTTTATCGAATTTATAGCCTTCATAGCCTTCCTTGATATTCACCTGAACTCTACGCCAATACTTATCGCCCAATATCGCGGGAACCGGGCAATTACCTTTCAGATCCCAATCATCGTGTTCCCAGTAGCCCGTTATATCATCGACGGTATAGATGGCATTATTCTCCGCAGTAAAAACTCCGCTGGTATAATCCCCCTGCACAAGAGGCTGGCTGATATCCAGATAGACGGTGTCAATTGATTGAGTCCGATCCACCCATTGCGCCACCTTTGCGCCCTTGTAGCCGGTCATAACCTGCTTCTTGACGCCGTCGGTCTCCAGCATGAGGTTATATTGCAGTTCCATCGTGACCAGTGTATCCACATTGGATTCATTGATGCAGTAAGTGACCGAAAACGGCTCTTTACCCGATTCCGGAACATCGGGATAATGAACCATGCCCTGTCCCGTATAGTCATCAACGAGTATCCGGATATACCCGGTCGAATATTCGTTGGAATAGCTGTACCCGAGCACACGCAGCATAGAGGAAATCGGATACATAACAAACGTCACCTGATGCTCGCTCTCTGCGGTGGTATTCACCTGCGGCGCGCTGTATCCCCGCTCGCCGTATTCCATCGGCTCGCCGTCCAGCAGCACCTCCTTCACGCCGTAGGCATTGGAGATCACTCGAACTATGCTGCCCTGCACGCCGAACGATGTGTTCTGAAAAATCATCATCGGCCCGCCGTTTTCAACCCACCGGCGCATATTGCCCCGCACATACCAGTTTCCGTCGTGCACATCGGTAAAGACTGCGCCGTTTTCACTGATAAGGTGCGGTATTAGATCATCCATCATACTCAGTGCATCATCCAGGGTCGCGCCCGGAATATCGTTATAAAATATATCGTAATCCCAGTTATTGTCATAAAACGTTTTCAACTTCCCGCCTATCACCAAACGGCACTGGTCCAACTTATCGGTGTTACGCATGAAATACGCATCGTTGATCTGCATGGGCAGATGATCGAAATTGCTTGCATAAACATCCCCGGTCAATATCAGAGCGATGGACTGCCGGAAAAAGCCGCCGTTGACCACCAGCTCATACTTTCCCCGGTTCTCCGGCGTGGGGGCGCTGTGCAAAACCACCCGGTCGAAGGTGCCGCCGTTGATGGTGACGCTGCCGCCGCTTTTCCCCCGAATGGCCTGCAGGCGACGGGAAAGATACCGTTCTTCCCTCTCTCCTCCGGGACTGGTCACCTGTGTCAGTACCTCGCCGCCGTTAAAAACAGCCGTACTGGAAACGCTGATGGCACACTTCTTATACTGATTATCTTTAGAGGGACACAGTATTTTGACCGTGCCGCTCTCCATCACCAGCGTTCCTCCGTCCACATTGATGAACTGATAGTAAAATTCCTGATTAAACTCGCCGATCAGGGCGCCGCCCCCCACGCTGTCGCGGATGGTCAGGCGGGCATCCTTATCTCTTATATTGATCAGATATCCCTGCCCGACCTCCGAATAGTATTTAACATACGCATTGACGGTGTGTCCGTTCAGATCCAGCACCTTGTCCATTTCCATCGTCATGAAGATGATGTTGTCCTGATGCAGACCGGTGTGACCGTTCAGGCTTTTTGTTTCGATGTCTTTAACCACCTTTACTACCGAGCATCTTGTCGTATATTCCAGCGCCCTTTTCAATTCATCCCATGTTGAAACCTCTACCGTGACGTCCGCCGCGCCTGCCGTCACCGATGAGAGGGGCGCCGCTGATACGAGCATCATCACTGCCAGCAGAAAGCTGAGCCATTTTCTTTTTCTCACTGTGTTTCACCCCGCTTTTCATATTTCATCCTTACATAGCATAAATCTGATCCATCAGATATTCGGCAGTCATCGAGCCATAGAAAAACTGGTCGATGATACCGTTTTTCTTTGCGTCCCGAATATCCTTCGCCGCCTGTTTTTCGGTGTTGGAATCCACGATAAGGGCTATCTTGCAGTCGGGACACGTTGCCTTTACCTCGTCCCGCAGCTTCATCCTTTCACAGAGCAGCCAGGGCGTATAGGCGGTAACTTCCATTACAAGGACAAACGGTTTGTACACACGGCACAGTTCGACAGTATCCTGCGGGTTCTCCGCACGAACCACGTCGATATCATAGTTCGAATTTTTGAAAGCAGCCGCTATGGAATCGGCGAACAGAAAATTCTGCATATCGACCACAATTTTTTTCATCGAACCATCCCTCCTTTTCCTTCATAATATACCCGATAAATTTTCTTCATCTTATTTTACGATATCATTATATCAAGAAAGAGTGGTTTTGTCTGTCCTCAAAAGTGGGGACAAATGCAGATTAAATTGTAAACAAACTATGAACGCACAGCCGTTTCTCTTCAGGCAATAGCAAAGCCGCCCGGTTTTTTTATAAGCCGGGCGGCTTTGAGTGAATGAATATTATTATTCCGTTTGTTGCATATTTATTAAGTTTTTTCGTGTTCTTCCAGCCAGCAGCCGGGTACTACCATGCGTTTGCCGACGGCTGCAATCATCAGGCGGTTGCGGTTTGTATAACCTGTTTTTTCCAACATTCGGTTAATGTATGTCCGCACCGATGATTCCGCCACATTGAGTTTTTCGGCAATCTCGGCATTGGTTTTTCCCTCGCAGAGCAGGCGCAGAGTTTCCATCTCGCGGTCGGACAGTTCACAGGAAAGCGTTTTGCCGAGCCATACACTCGGTACACTGTCCGGCCAAAAGCGTTTGCCCGAAAGAGTACCGTCAATTACGCCCACAAGATCGCCGGAAGGGGAATCTTTATACCAGAAGCTATCGGCGCCGATCTTTCTCGCCCGATCAAGAAATCGCCATTCCAACATAGAGGTTACCATAACGATCTTTATTCTTGGATAGAATTTCTTAATTGATTCGGCAGCAGTCAGACCGTCCGAATCGCTTTCGGTGCATATATCCATGAGAATCAGGTCAATGTGACCCTCGCCGCAGCGGCGAAGCGCCGCATCAGCACGTGTCAGCGTGCCTGCGACCTCGCAATCTGTGCACTTCTCCACGCAGGAGCACAGATATGTTCTCGCCAGTGCCTGATCTTCAACAATCAATATTTTCCTTATAGCCATAGTTTATCCTCCCACGGAATTTCCATGTTTCGGCATCTCAATCACCAAAGAAAACTCCGGTAAGCTCTGTACTGTCATCTTTCCGCCCGAATTTTCTATCCTGTGGCGCAGATTGGTAAGACCGCCGCCTTCTGTAATCTTTTTTTCCGGCGGCTTTCCGTTATTGCGTATCATGACTGTATAGCTGTATTCGCTTTCCCAAATATTCACAGAAATCTCGGTCGCATTGGCATGCTGAATAGCGTTGGTTAAACAGACCTGCATGGCGGTATACATCAACTCCGCCCCACCGTCCGCCGGTTCTTTGCCTCTTATCCTTACGGTCACGCCGCCCGTCTTTGCACTGGCAAGCAGTTTTTCCTTTGCCGACAGACTGATTGCATCCCGAAAGGTAATAACTTTCTCCCATTCACGACACACAAGATCCGCATCAATACCGTCAAATTCTCCTGTTATGTACTGTTTCGTCAGTGTGATGCAGGCGGCAAGGTTGTCGTGCATGGAAGATTTTGCGTCAAGTCGCTCCTTTTCCCGCGCTAATGCCCCGACATTAACGGAAAGCTGCTTGAGTTTCTCCGAATCCTCCTCCAGTTTTCTGCTGTCATCGGCAAGCTGCACCAAAGCACGCTGCAGCTCGGTAACGTCGGCGGCGGTAAGCTGTATATAGTTCTTCCCATAACGATCGGTGACTTCGGTTTTTTCAAATCTCCATACCTTTTTGTCCGGAAACCTATAAGTATTCTCTACATCCGGAATCTGTACAATGCCATTAGGAAGAGCGGACAGTGCTTCCTCCACCTCTCCTAAATACTGCATATCGCTGTCAAGCAGCTGTCGGCTTAACTGATACATCTGCCGGTTGCAGAGGACGATACTTCCCATGCTATCAAAAAAACATGCGGCAGTGGGAAGTCTGTCAAAGCTCTCCTTAATGGCATTAAAACCTATGTGTTTCATTCCGTGCATCGTTTCGACCCCCTATCAATGTACGAATAAGCCACAAGCCGTCCTCCTGCTTAACTGTTACATTTGAAGAAACAAGGCTTGACAAATCAGAATCACACTCCACCGACAGATCCATCTCGCTGTCGGACACGGAAATAAACAGAGAATACAGTCCGCTTATTGCTGTTTCCGCAACGATCTTCAAAAGATCGAACAAACGCGCAACCTCTGACGAAAGCATCGGTTTTGTTGTATGATATGCCACACTGCACTCTGTGCCGCAAACGGTAATGACCCTCACCGCCTCGTCTACGGTCAGCCGGATCTCCTGCTGCGGCAAAAGCTCATATTCCTGGCTAAGAAAGTACAAATTGGCGCCGCGTTTGATGTAGGTGCCAAGCAGAAGAATTCTTTTCAGCAAATTTTGTTTTTCGGCAGGCTCAGCATCCTCATATTGTTCCAGCAGTTGTCCGATTCTGGCTCTCTGCTTTCCGTACTTTGCCTCCAATTCACTGTAAATACGGTTTTTTTCGGTAAACTCATTCAGCTTTTTCTGTATAAGATAAGCTTCCTGCAATTTCTCTTTGTTGTCCTTTATTTTGGCCTTGTTTTCGCTCAACTTTGCGTGAAGTTCGGTCAGCGGGCGCACATTATCCTGCCAGACGGCATATCCGCCGTTGATCGGAGCCGAAGAAATGCGTATTCCGTCGGGACGGATGATCTGAAGTCCGTTTTTCGGGCAAACCATATCTTCATCTGCAGCCCGGGAACGGATAACGATATTTCCGTTGCGGTCCGCAACACATGCCGCCAATGTTGTTGCCTCGAAGAGCTCAACATAGCCTGTATTGGACTGTATCATCCGGCAGCGTATACAGCTTTCATAAATTGCCGCATATAAAAGGCAAAACATCACATTCATATCTCCGAGCCACCAGCGTATAGCCGGCAGCCCCGACAGATACAAAAGCCCGTACAAAATCGTTATGCAGGCTATCACAAACGGCCTTATCCTTTTTTTGCTGCCGCTCGGGACGCGGCTTTTCTTCAAAAGGAGGATAAGCGAAAAAAACATGCAGACCACCATCCAGCCGAGGCAGCAGAAGTAAACGGGACCGTGGGAATAGGAATAATTGTCCGGTTTTCCCGGCACGCCGCTGTCAAATGCAAATGCCTGTTGGTGCAGGTCGTTGGTGATCACCAGCAAAAACAGCACAGCCGGAATGATTGCCAAAGCACCGACCCTTCCGGTCAGATGAAATTCTTCCGACTTTCCGAGAGACAGCGCAATATACACTCCCAGAAGCGGTATAAAAAGCATGGGTAAATAGTAGAGATACCAAATGTAACGTGCTGCTGTCAGGTCAGTGACAAACTCATATTTCAGCGTGCGCAAAATAAGCCACACAAGCATCAGCGCCGCTGTCAGACGCAGACAGTGCAGCGCCTGCTTCTGTATAATACGGCGGTCGAGGGAAAAGCCCCACAGGGCAAACAGCAGCAAATACAGTGCCGCGCGGATATAACTCATCCAAGCGCCGCCGATGTCGAGCATAGCCAGCATCCTGCAGGAATAAGCCGCCGCAATAATCGTAAAAACAAGGATCATCGGGAGCAACCGTTTCGTTTTTCGTCTCATTGGGTGAATCTCTCACTTTCTCTCGCAGACAAGGATCGCTTCCTTGGCGATTTTATGTGTTTTTCAGCAGGGCGATTCCGAATGTGAATTTGCCGAAGACAGTATACTAATGCATCATCAAATCTCAATGTCGGACGCGAATTCCATTATGTTATTCGGCGTACAGTTCAATGCTTTGCAGATCTTTCCCACGGTTTCAACCGTGATATTTTCATTTCCGGCCATTTTGAAAATGACATAGTTGCTGATACCCGCAGCCTTTTCAGGGTCTTTCTTTTTCATATCCCTGTCGATCAGCAATTTACGGAGCTTTTTTATAGCTTATATCCATGCCGCCGGCCTCAATTCAAACAGGTTTTACCAAAAAAACAGGAACAGTCGGCCTTGGCTTTTTAGAATATAATATCATATTTCTTGTAAAAACGCAACGGTTTATAAAACGTTGGATTTGATTTTTTGCTGTCTGCTTTATTGACAACAGTCTGATTTGGAAGTCAACTTCACTTTTTATTGGGTCACATCATTTTAACCCACGTAAATTCTCAAAGTAAATGCAACAGTACGAAAAGGTTGCATTCATCGTGAAA
>OLNY01001338.1_pt1 | contig 19839 bp, 13 predicted proteins | sample 1671981 | NCBI WGS metagenome assembly OLNY01 (sample SAMEA3136632, study PRJEB25190) | human gut metagenome | biome: human gut; feature: human-associated habitat; material: faeces | place: Austria | collected 2013
AAAAAAAAAAAAAAAAAAAAATTTTTTTTTTTTTTTTTTTTTTTTAAATTTCTTTTTTATGATTTTTTGCTTTTATAAATTATTCACTCATTATCTCAATTGCTCTTTGAACTTTTTCTTGATTTAAATCTTTAGCCTTACCAATAGTTCCTCCTAATTTGCTCCATACATAGTTATGAACTTCCACTCCATTTGAAAAATCTAATTCTAACCATTTTTCTAATTCACTTGAAAGATAATCATCTTGATCCTTCAAATCGTTAATAAGCTGAGTAACTGCATCTCTACTCATTTCACTTTCTCCCCATATATTTCCATCTTCTGCTACTATTATAGTATTAGCCATATAATGAACCCTTTGATAACATTCATTTAAATCAACCGGTGTTGCTGTCGTATTTTCATTTTCAACAATTTCTTTATTCTCTTCAACTTCTTTTTCTTCACTAATTTCATTTACTTTATTAAATGCAAAATTAACAATTTCATATCCATTACTCCACAATACTAATATTGTGGAAAGTGATATTATTAATACTAAAAGAATTACCACTATTTTCTTCCCATTTGAGGACTTATCATCAAACTCATCTTCAAACTCTTCCTCATCCATATCTTCTTTATCTTCTATCATTTCTTTAATTTTTTCATTCATAAAATCCTCTACATTTGTTTCTTTCTCCTCTTTTTCTACCATTTTATTACCCTCTTCATCAATTTCTCTCTTATCACGTTTAATAGTTTCAGTTAATCGCTCTTTAACGCTTTTCCCCATAAATGTACCCCTCCTATTTTACAGCTAGTTGTATAATAATTATACCATATAATTACATTTATGGTTATTAAAAGCATGATTTTTCTAATTTTTTATATTAGTTTTATCTTTTAAAACTTTAATTTTATTTCTTATCTCATTTATATATTCCTCAAAAGCTAATCCTCTATTCATTATATCTTCTGCTATTTCTTCATTTCCTATATATCTAAAATGCCACGGCTCATAATTATACCCCGTTATATCTTCTTTACCTTTTAAATATCTTAATATAAAGCCATATTTATAACAATTATTGGTAAGCCATCTAAATGCATCTGTATTTTCAAATCCTTCATCTAATGTTTGATAATCATCACATAAAATATCTAAAGCTAGTCCACTCTGATGTTCAGAAGCACCAGGTTCTGCCGTATATGCCTTTGTTCTAGCTTCTCCCTTTTGCTCAATTCTAGTATTATATAATCCCTTTTGAATATCATAACTTCTATATCCAGATACTCCAACTAATGAAATTCCATCCTTTGCTGCATCCTCAAACATTTTTTTTGCTGCATCAGATGTTTTACTTTCTAGATTATTATCTTGAACATAATCTAAAAACTTCGCCTCCGATACTTTTAAATTATTAGGAACATAATTTTCATCTAATTTATTCTCTTTATTAATTAAAATAAGATATGGGTTATTTAATATGCTATCTAAACGCTCTATTTCATTATAGTCATTTTCCATTTCATTATATTCTAAACTTTTAGCACCTCTACTTGCTAAATTCATTTCATTTTTATTTATCTCAACATTGCTTATTTCTTCATTTTTATCTACATTATCCTTAGGCATTACTAAATAAATACTAGTACCTAAAAGTATTAAAACTATTACTATTTGAATTCTTTTGTCTATTTTAAGTTTCATTTCACCCTCCTTACAATCATATATACAAGTCTACCTATATAAATAATAAATAATAAATAATAAATAATAAATATATAGTATGACTTACTTTGTATACATATATTATTATATTAATACTTATTTAAGTATTTATCTATATAAACATTTAAACTTTAACATCTTAACCCTAACATAAAAAAATATAAAAGGCTGAAGCTTATTATTAAACTTCAACCTTTTATATTTTTTAATTTTATTTATTCTTCTTTTTCTTTAATACTATAGTTCCTAAAGTTATAGCTATCATTGAAATACTTGAAGCTACTATTGGACTCATTCCTCCAGTTTGAGGTAATTTTCCTCCATTGTTAGGTCTAGTTGATATTTTTTTAGTTGTAAATGATATAGTTCCTGCTTCTGATTTATTTCCTGCTGCATCAATAGCTTTTATACTTAAATCATATTTAGTATCAGCCTTAAGATCACTTATTTTAATAGATGTTTTATCTTTAACTGTTATTAATAATTTATCTCCATTGTACACCTCATATGATACCACTCCTACATTATCTGTAGATGCTTCCCAGCTTATATCTGCACTATTTTCTGTTATATTTTCTGCCTTTATATTAGTTGGAACTGTAGGTGCTTCTGTATCAACTTCTGGCTTCATTTCTTCTGTTTTAAATGATACAGTTCCTGCTTCTGATTTATTTCCTGCAGCATCAACAGCTTTTATACTTAAATTATATTCAGTTTCAGCTGTAAGTTCATTTAATCTAGTAGATGTTCCTTCTGTAATTGTAGTTAATAATACATCATCATTATAAATTTCATATGCTACTACTCCTACATTATCTGTAGATGCTTCCCAACTTATATCTGCACTATTTTCTGTTATATTTTCTGCTCTTACATTAGTTGGAACTGTAGGTGCTTCTGTATCAACTAATTCAACATCTTTATATACTATTCTTGGAGTTACATGAATAGATGGTTTAGATGGATTCTCTATATTTCTTGCCTCTACACGAATAAAGTCGCCTTTATTAACTTCAATCTCCATAGATTCAACATCAACCTTAACCAAACTTTCTGATAATTCATATGAATTTATTTCTTCTCCATTATGAGTAAAGCTTAACTTAACTTTTCCACCACTATTTCCACTTTGGCGTAAATATGGTTCATCATCCTTAACAGATAATGTTATTACTCCTGATTTAGGGACTCTATATACCATAGAATGTCCATCTTCACGTCCTGTAGTTCCCATTGTATCTACTAGCAATCCATGTGTTGCATCGCTTGGAGTAGTTGAATGATTAGGAGCATCTATACCAACTCCACCATAATTATTACCATTCCATTGTGGATACTGTGTATCATATACTGTTAAATTTTTATACCCGTCATTTGATTTCTTTTGAGCAAACCACACATTTCCTTGTTTACCTGTATAATCAATAGCCCATTGATAATCATTTTTTACTTTTATAGTATATGCATTTTCAGATTCATTTTCAGCAATAACCTTTAAAGTCATTCCATCTTTTATATTTTCTGATTTAATTTCTTTATCACCATCAAAAACTTTAATATCTGCTGTGCTATGAGTAATTACTCCTTCTTTTAACTCACTAACAGTTGTAGGATTAGTATCTAAGCTAGGCACATATAATATTTTATTACTTTCATCTTGCATATATATTGAGCTATGAATACTATTATCTTCATTAGCTGAAATTATATATTCTTTTACTCTATCATTTAATGATATTCTAACCTTATATCCACCACTTACTAAGTCACTATTACTTAATATATTATCTTTCTTATCTAATATTTCTATTGTTATTTCCTTATCATAAGATAAATTACTTAATAATACTTCAACAGTTGTATTCTTTTCCACTCCAGAAATTGTTAAACTTTCTTGGTTTATATCATAAACATCTGAGTATAAAATTAAAGTAGTTATATTAGATTCATAAGCTCCAATATCAGGAGTTCCTTTAACTTCATTTCCAAAGAAGTCAATACCTCCATTATTTTCAATAAACTTTCCTGCATTTATTGCTGGTGAATCATCTTGTAATTTATATCCCTCAAATGCAGTTAAATCATGAGTAATTTTATCATCATTACTTGGTAATATTCCTGTATATGAGCTTGGTGCATTTCCAGCATTAACAAACTTAGGATCTTCTGTAACAGCATTTTGATCCTCTGATGGTGTATTACTATAGTTAAAATACAAGTTATTACTATAAGTTGCCCTAGTATTATTTAATGTCCAATTTTCTTCTTTCTCACTACCTGCATTATAAATAATATTATTTTCTATAGTTGCTATTCCCCCAGTCATACCTGGTCTAATAAACGGAACACCCTCTTTAATATAAAACGTATTATTATATATATCTGCATTTGGATGATTTGGTAAGTTTAATATTCCACCTAAATCATTTTGACTTATATTATAGCGGAATACTGTATTGATAGCTTCACCAAGACAAACCATAACAGTTCCCCCACCATTATTGTGACTGTAATTATATTGATAAATTGTTCCATCTCCAGAATCAGCATCCCAAGCTTGACCATCTTGATTCACACAAGTATCAAAAGCTTCATTATATTGGAATACAGCATTCTTACACTTCCATGGCCATATTCCTGCAGCAACTCTTCCAGAACCTGTTTGTGAATAATCAGTTGTGTTGATTTGTCTTGCTGCCCCATCTGAAACATTATATTCTATAATAGGTCTATCACAATACATAGTTGTAATAGAATCTCCACCAGCATCCTTTACATAATTATTTCTTATTTCAACTCCAGTTGATCCATACTTGGCAATTGCTTCATCAGATATTTCTGCACCAGTAAATTGATCCCAATATGCTGTATAACCTACTGCTATACCCCATCTATTAACATTTTCAACTATACAATTTTCAATTTTTACATCATTATATTTTGATATTCCTGTTTCTGATTCATTATCAGGTTTGAACACAGTAAAATAAATACCACCATTATTCATGTGTTTATCATAAACATTTCCCTTAACATCATGAACATTTAATCCATCTAAATATATATGGTCTACTGTTCCCTTATTTTTTGCAACAGCAGCTACTCCTGTACGGTTCATTGTGTTCAAATCATTATATACAGAATCTATTTCTGGGGCATTATTTGTAATCTCTAAATTTTTAATATTTATATATTCAACATCATATAACAATATAGATGATGATACATAACCCTTAAGTTTATGAGAAGAACTATCAAGTGGCTTTCCATAATCCTGATACCAAATTCCTTGCCCATTTGTATCAATTCTAGGATTATTACCTTCTCCATATTTATTAATTTCTATTGGAGCTTCTTCTGAACCACTACCATTAACATGTAAAAATCCATTTGTAAAAACAGATCCAGCCTCTAAAAGAACCTTATCACCTGGTTTTAATTCTATATCATTAATTTTTTGCAAGCTATAAAATGCATCTTTTTCTGATAACCCATTATTATTATCATTACCATCTAATGAACTAACATAATAAGTAGTTCCTACTATATCATCATTAACTGTCTCTGCTTTAACTATTAATGGTGAAGCTAGAGTTTGTAATAACATAGTACATGATACTGCCATGGCAAAAACTTTCTTTATCATACTATTGCACCTCCTCATCAATTGCCTCAATACCCAATCTAATTTCTGCTGCTGAAACATATATACTACTTGAATTTGTTTCACTTTCATCAGCATGCAACTTAACATATCTTGCATTTACAGTATTAAAATAAGCATATTTAGCTTGATTATTTACTTCCCAAACATCCTTTTCTGTTTCAACTTTTATCCATTCATCACTCTCATTCTCTTTAACATAAATAGAATACTTTTTAATTATTCCGTTATTACCAGATTGTCTAGGAACATATTTTAACATTGATATAGGTTGTACCTTTCCCATATCAATACTAATCCAAGCTTCATCACGTTGACACCCATTCCAGTTAGTATGCCACATAGTAGACAGATTATTGTCTATTGCAAGGCTTCCAGGTCCCTCCGTTGAATTACCTTCTTGATGACTTCCATCAGTAGCAGTCATGTTATCTATGGAATATTCTACAAATGTTCTATTAACATTAATTATATATTCTTTTACACTACCATCTACAAATGTAACCTTTAATTTGTATCCACTCTTAACAATCTCATTTTCATTTACAACTTTATTTCCATTAAGTACTTTCAAGTTAACTCCATTAGAATACTTAAAGTTACTTATGAAATTACTAACAGTAGTTTTCTTTTCTACCCCACTAATATCATTTTCGTTAATGTTATAAACATTAGAATAAATTACATTAACAGGTTTTTCATTTTTAGTATCAACTTCTTGTATTCCTATATCAGGAATAAGTCCAACAATATTCCCAAAGAAATCCTTATCATTTCCACCAGCAACATATATACCTGAATTTATAACTGGCGAATCTTCTTTAACCTTGTATCCATCAAATACACTTATATCATGAACCTTTCCTATAGAACTTGTAGGTGCTGATCCTGGATTTATAAACTTAGGATCTTCAGTTATTGCAAACTTATCACTATTTGGAGTAGTATCATACCCATAATATAAGTTATGTGTAAACTGTTGATTTCCTGGCTCCCACTCATCATTTGGATTACCTGTACTAATATTATAGAAAATATTATTAGCTAAATATCCTTGTCCACCTCTTTTTCCTGGTTGAGGATGATGTATTCTTGTTTCACGATCTCCATCCACATAAAAAACATTATTATATATTTTAGCTAATGGATTACCTTGGAATGTAATTAAACTATTTAAATCATTTTGGCTAATATTATAACGGAACACCCCATTATATGCTTCATTTAAACATATAAGCATTGCTCCTCCACCATTATTATGGCTGTAATTATATTGATATACTGTTCCATCTGACCAGTCAATATCCCACGCTTGACCATCACCATTATTTTGACCTATTGTATCAAATGCCTCGTTATTTTGGAAAATAGCATCTTTGCATTTCCAAGGCCATATAGTAGCACAGAAATTTTGCCAATAGCTATACTCTAACATATCTACACCAGCTCTATCTGATACATTTTTTTGTATTAATGGACGATATGAATACATAACACATATAGCATCATTTCCTGAATTTTGAACATAATTTTCTTCAATTAAAATATTAGTATGTCCATACTTCTTAACAGTTTCATCATCAATTGCAGCCCCATTAAATTTACCATGATTATATGTGTAGCCCATTACTATTCCAGCACGAGATACATCCTTTACATGACATCCTCTAATTACTATATCATCATACCTAGCAATACCAGTTTCAGACTCATTATCTGGCTTTGAAACATTCATTTGAATTCCGCCATTATTCATATGCTTATCTTGTATATTTCCATCAACATCATGTATATATAAATCTTCTAAATAAATAGATTCCATAGTGCCACCATTTTTAGCTATAGCAGCAACACCTGTACGATCCATTCTAGCTGATACTTTATCACTTGCACTTAAATAATCAAAGTCATCTGATTTATTTGTAATCTCTAAATTATTAATCTTAATAAAGTCTGTATCATAAAGTAACACTGTAGATGATACATATCCTTTACTCCTATGACCAGAGTTATCCATAGGTTGTACATAATCCTGATACCAAACACCCTCACCATCACCATTAATTATAGGTTTAGCTTCTCCACCATACTTAGTTATCTCTATTGGATTTTCCTTTGTTCCGCTTACATCTTTTAAGTGAATAAATCCATTAAAAACAGATCCTGATTCCAATAACACTCTATCACCAGGCTGTAAGTCAACGCCAACAAGTTTATCTAAAGTCTCCCATGCTTTATCTTCTGTTGTAGCATCATTGCTGTTATCACCATTAAGACTACTTATATAATAATCTCTTCCAGTAGTACGTTTTAAACTTTTTTCTGCATAAGTCTCTACTGTAAATAAAGAACTAAAAACTCCTACAGTAAGTGCTAAACTAACTGATTTTAATAACCTCTTTTTCATAACTCCCCCTATTTAACATTATTTTTTGTAAAACTATAAACATTGTTAATATCATTACTAACCTCTAATTCATTAGCACGTTTTGTAATAATATCCTCATAACGTTCCTCACGTAACGCTTTCTTTACGTTATCAGCCACCTCCTCATATGGTATATAATCATAATTTATTCTATTGATACACTGTATCAAGTATAAACATCCATTTTGATCTATTACTTGTGTAACATCTCCAGATTGAAGATCCATAGCAATTTCTAATACATCACCCATTATTTTAGCCATAGAAGATACTTCAGCAGATAATATTGTTTCCTTACTAAAATATTCATTAAGTAATTCATTATTTTTACATAAACTTTCTAATGAATTATTAGCATCTATCTTTTTACTTACTTCTATCATGCTATTTTTTATTTCATTAGTCTTATTTTCATCTAGCTCTAGCGCACTATAGTATACCTTTACAAAAGCTAGTTCAAAATCATCATTTTTAAGAAAAAGCTTATCTTTACTGTTGTTATAATATGTCTTTCCTTCATCTATAGATATCTTCATTCCTTCATTTGTTAAATCATTACAATATGCCTTTTGGATACAATCAGTTTCATACTCTAAAAATATATCTTCAGTATATTTAGACAACCCATAAATAGGTTTTCCTTCTTTTACACTTTTTTCTCTTGCCTCATTCTCATTATTTAATCGTTCAATGAATTCCTTGTACTCTACAGAATCAACATAACCTTTATCCTTTGCCACTTCATAAATACCATGTATTCTCTTTAACTCTTCTATAGTTTTATCAGCTAACATCTTATAAGGATATTCTCCTTCAAATTCTTTAGTCCAAAAATCATCAGTAATTTTCGCTCCATATTTTTCAATAAAATACTGTGTAACTTCATATTTTTTACTATTCATAGCACGAATATATTCATTATTACTAATTTTACTTCCTTCAATTTGTAAGTTTATATTATTAATCGTTCTAGAATACACAAGGGTACTTACTATTAATATTAGCGCTATAGTTATAGATACAGTACATACTAACTTACTTCTAATTTTAAATTTACTTTTCATCTTCGTTGTTTTATTCTTTTTCATCCTATCACTTCTTTCCCTATTTATTCTTAATATAGAAAATATTAGATTGTTATATTATAATTATATCAATAATTAATTTTTAAATCTTATATAATAAAGCCTGGTTTAGAAATAAAGTTGTCTAAAACGGAACAAATAAAAGAGAGGTACTTATATGATTAAAGTTGATAATGAAATCTTCTCTGATACTTTAATAAATATAAATAAAAAATATATTATAAGCGCTACTATTCAGGAAAGAGAAAATTATTATACATTTCCTAGACATACACATAGAAGTGTTGAAATTTATTATTTTATAGAGGGATCTTGTAAGATGGATATTGGAGATGAGGTTATTGATGCTAATAAAGGACATATTATTATAATTCCACCTAATATAGTTCATTCATTTTATTTAGAAACAAAAGAAAAAACTAAATTTATTCATATTCACATTGATGTTAATGAATTAGAATTACTTCTTACAATGGATAATAATATTAAGATTAATTTAATTCCAATTATCTTTTCAATAAAGTATCATTATAGAATAGTTGCAGATAACAATTTAAAATCTTTATTATATTCAATAATTAAAGAAAAAAATGATACTAGCATTATTTCAAGAACATTATGTAATCTATATTTAATTGAATTTATAATAAATGTTATAAAGAAAGAAGATATAACATCTTTATTTTCAAACTTTAAAAATACAATTACACCTAGATATGTTTTACTTTCCTTTGAATATATTGAAAATCACTACTCAGAAAAAGTTCTTATTTCTGATATATCTGAAAGTCTTAATATATCCTCACGTTATTTAAGTAAACTATTTTACAAAGCAACTAATTTAACTATTTTTCAATATTTAACACTTTATAGAGTTAATAAAGCCATTAATCTAATGCTTACTACTAATGAATCACTTACAGATATTTCTTTAAATGTTGGACTTGGTGATGTACAACATTTTTCTAAAGTATTTAAAAATATAATAGGAATAAACCCACGTAAATATAAGCAATTATTACTTGAATCATAAAAAAACTGTAACCTTAGATTTTTCTAAAGTTACAGTTTTTATTATTTTTATTCGAATTCTATAGTTGCTGGTGGTTTTCCTGTACAATCGTACATTACTCTGTTAACACCATTAACTTCATTTACTATTCTAGTTGTTACTTTTCCAAGTACTTCCCATGGAAGATCAGCAGATTCTGCTGTCATGAAATCACTTGTAGTTACTGCTCTTAAAGCAATTGCATAGTCATAAGTTCTTTCATCTCCCATAACTCCAACAGATCTCATATTAGTTAATGCTGCAAAATATTGACCAATTTCTTTATCAATGCCAGCTTTAGCTATTTCTTCTCTGTAAATTGCATCTGCATCTTGAACTATTCTTACCTTCTCAGCAGTTACTTCACCAATTATTCTTATACCAAGACCTGGGCCTGGGAATGGCTGTCTGTATACTAATTTTTCAGGAATTCCAAGCTCTAATCCAGCTTTTCTAACTTCATCTTTAAATAATAATCTTAATGGTTCGATTATTTCTTTAAAATCAACGTAGTCAGGAAGTCCTCCAACGTTATGATGAGATTTAATAACTGCAGATTCACCTAATCCACTTTCAATTATATCTGGATAAATTGTACCTTGAACTAAGAAGTCCACAGCTCCAATTTTCTTAGCTTCTTCTTCAAATACTCTTATAAATTCTTCACCTATGATTTTTCTCTTAGTTTCTGGATCTTCTACTCCAGCTAATTTTTCATAGAATCTTTCTTGAGCATTTACTCTTATGAAGTTTAGGTCATATTGTCCTTCTGGTCCAAATATAGCTTCTACTTCATCACCTTCATTTTTTCTAAGTAGACCATGGTCAACAAATACACAAGTTAATTGCTTACCAATTGCCTTTGATAACATTACTGCTGCAACAGATGAATCAACACCACCTGATAATGCACATAACGCTTTACCATTTCCCACTTTTTCTCTTATTTCTTCAATTGTCTTTTCAACAAATGAATCCATTTTCCAATCTCCTGAACATTCACAAATGTTATAAACAAAGTTTGATAACATTTTAGTTCCTTCTACAGTATGCATAACTTCTGGATGGAATTGAACTGCATAAAGATTCTTTTCCTCACATTCCATAGCTGCTACTGGACAAACAGGAGTATTACCTACTATTTTAAATCCTTCTGGAGATTTTTCTATATAATCAGTGTGACTCATCCAACAAATTGTTGTTTCATGTACACCATCAAATAACTTTGATTTATTATCAACTTTAACTACAGTCTTACCATATTCACTTACTGGCGCAGTTGCAACACTACCTCCAAGAACATGAGCCATAAGTTGTGAACCATAACAAATACCAAGTACAGGTATTCCTAATTCAAATATAGCTTTATCACATAAAGGAGAATTTTCACCATATACACTATTTGGTCCACCAGTGAATATGATTCCTTTTGGATTCATTTCTCTTATTTTTTCAATGCTTAAATTATAAGGATGAACCTCACAATATACATTACACTCTCTAACTCTTCTTGCAATTAATTGGTTATATTGACCACCAAAGTCAAGTACTAATACTAATTCTCTACTCATTAGAATCCTCCTAATGTCTTTTTCTTTATTATCTCGTAAAATTATACATTTTTCAACAAAAACATGAACATTTATTTGCTTTTCAAAATAATAGTTCGTTATATTAACTATAATGTAAATGGCAAACAACAATTTAAATTGCTACTTGCCATTATCAATTTATATTACTCTCTAACGCTATAGTTTGGAGCTTCCTTAGTAATATTTATATCATGTGGATGACTTTCCCTTATTCCTGACGCAGTTTGAACAACAAATCCTGCATTTTCATATAAATCTTCTAAAGTTGGAGCTCCAAGGTATCCCATACCAGATCTTATTCCACCAATTAATTGGTATAAAGTATCTGCTACATAACCCTTATAAGCAACTCTTCCTTCAACACCTTCTGGAACAAACTTCTTAGTTCCATTTTGGAAGTATCTATCAGATGAACCTTTTTCCATTGCTCCTAAAGATCCCATTCCTCTATAAACTTTGTAGCTTCTTCCTTGATATATTTCCATTTCTCCTGGAGCTTCTTCACAACCTGCAAGCATTGATCCCATCATACAAGCACAAGCTCCTCCAGCTAAAGCCTTAACTATATCCCCTGAGTACTTAAGTCCACCATCAGCAATTACTGGAACTCCATATTTTCTTCCTTCTTCAGCACAATCCATAACTGCAGTTAATTGAGGAACACCTACACCAGCAACTATTCTTGTTGTACAAATAGATCCTGGTCCTATACCAACCTTAACACAGTCTGCTCCAGCTTCTGCTAAATCTCTTGTAGCTTCTGCAGTAGCAACATTACCAGCTATTATTTGAAGTTCTGGATACTTAGCTTTTATTGTCTTAACGCCATTAATAACCCCTTGTGAATGTCCATGAGCTGTATCTAATGTAATAACGTCAACCTGTGCTTTAACTAAAGCATCAACTCTATCCATCATATCAGCTGTTATTCCAACTGAAGCTCCACAAAGAAGTCTTCCTCTTGAATCTTTTGCTGCATTTGGATATGCTCTAACTTTTTCTATATCTTTTATTGTAATAAGACCTTTTAAGTTATTATCTTTATCAACTAAAGGTAATTTTTCTATTTTATGAGTCTTTAATATTTCTAATGCTTCATCTAAAGTAGTTCCTTCTCCAGCTGTTACTAATGGGCTCTTAGTCATAACTTCTGAAACTAATTTATCGTAATTTGTTTCAAATACAATATCTCTATTAGTGATTATACCAACTAATTGAGTTCCTCTTGTAACTGGAACTCCTGAAATTCTGTATCTAGCCATTAATTCTAATGCTTCTCTTACTGTATGGTCTTCATTTAAGAATATTGGATCTGTGATTACTCCATTTTCTTGTCTTTTAACTCTATCAACTTCTCTTGCTTGATCTTCTATTGGCATGTTTTTGTGGATAATTCCGATTCCACCTTCTCTAGCCATAGCTATAGCCATTTTCGATTCAGTAACTGTATCCATACTTGCACTCATTAATGGTATGTTTAATGTTATTGTTTTTGTTAATTGAGTTTTTAAACTAACCTGATGTGGTAAAACCTCTGATTTATTTGGTACTAATAATACATCATCAAATGTGTAAGCTGTTTTTAATATTCTTGCCATACTTAATCTCTCCCATCACTTTTATTTTTATTAATCTATGTATTTGCAAATGCCTTTTTTATTTTACTCTTAGGGCTGATTAAAATAAAAAAAAGCATATTAAGTCCACTATCTATGAAGTGAACGTTAATATACTTTTACTTTAAACATTATTCGTGTTTAGGTAAATATATCAAATTCACTCATAGATGAAAATTTAAGGTTTTCAGTAGAAACGCCCTGCCATATTCAGGGCTTATATGAGTTGTTTTATTATTCGTGTTTTTTCGCTTTTTATCATTATAGTTTATGGAAGATAGCTTGTCAATATAATAAATCTTATCCTTTTTATTATATTAATATTTTTCTCTATTCTTAATTATTTTATTATTACATATCCTTTATTTTAGTAATTTTATTTTAGATAATATTAAATTAATCTAATCTAAAATCTACTCAAATATATCTCTATTAAATAATTTCCATAAAGGCATGATATTATTCCTCCAATTGCTAAATAAGGTCCAAATGCAATTTCTGCCTTTCTGTCTTTAAGTTTTAAAATTAAAATTATAGAACCTACAATTCCCCCAAGAATTATTGCTATAAATAAAGTTACTATAACTCCTTTTATCCCCAAAAATAATCCACAAATCAATGCAATATCCACATCACCTTCACCCATTCCACCTGTTAAAATAACTATTAGATAGATAATTCCAAATCCAATAAAAGCACCAACTATATAATCCCACTGAATAGATTTATTTTCTATCCATATTAGTGCATTAAATACTATTCCTGAAATTACACCAAATATAACTGTAGAATTGTAAATATATTTAGTTTCAAAATCAATAAATGCTATTACTATCAATAATGATGCAAACATACAAAATTTAAATAACTCTAAAGTAAATCCAAATCTTAAATAAATTAATACATATAAACAAGAATTTAAAATTTCAATTAAAGGATATTTTATAGATATCTTTTCTTTACAACATCTACATTTCCCACCTAAAAATATATAACTAAAAACAGGTACTAAATCTTTAGGTTTTAAATTATATCCACAGCTTGTACAATGAGATTGTGGAAAAGATATTGATTCTTCTCTTGCTATTCGATATATACAAACATTTAAAAAACTTCCTATAATTAACCCTAATAATACTATAAAAACAATTTCCATTATTACTCCTTTAAATACTACTTATTAATTATTACTTAGCTTAGATATTATACCATCTTTAGTAAACATTTTCTATAAATTGTTAAAATCCTCGTTACTTCTTACAAATATTTTTTTAATTTTAATACTTTTTATCATGTAAAATATTCACTTTTTCTCTATTAATACATATTTATTTCCATAACAAAATAACATAATAGCTTAAGCTATTATGTTATTTTTTATATTTATATTATATTAGTACATTCCATCCATTCCGCCCATTCCTGGTGCACCTGGCATTGGAGCCTCTTTTTGAGGAATATCTACAACAGCTGCTTCTGTTGTTAAGAATGTTGATGCTACAGATGCAGCATTTTGAAGTGCGCTTCTTGTAACCTTAGTTGGGTCAACTATTCCTGCTTTAAGCATATTTACATACTTATCATGTAATGCATCATATCCCATTCCAGTTTCTGAATTCTTAATTCTTTCTATTATTACAGAACCTTCAACACCTGCATTAGTAGCAATTTGTCTCATAGGCTCTTCTAATGCTCTAACTATAATATTTATACCAACTTGTGTATCAGCAACATCTGATTTTAATTCTGCAACTTTGTTGATTACATTAACATAAGCAGTTCCACCACCTGGTACTATACCCTCTTCAACAGCAGCCTTAGTAGCAGCTAAAGCATCTTCAATTCTAAGCTTTCTCTCTTTAAGTTCTGTTTCTGTAGCAGCACCAACTTTAATTACTGCAACTCCACCAGCAAGCTTAGCTAATCTTTCTTGTAATTTTTCTTTATCAAATTCAGAAGTAGTTTCTTCTATTTGAGTTCTTATTTGGTGAACTCTTTCTTTAATAGCTGTGCTATCTCCTCTACCATTTACTATAGTAGTATTTTCCTTAGAAATCTTAACACTTTCAGCTTGACCTAGCATATCTATAGTAGTTTCTTTTAGGTCTCTTCCTAATTCTTCAGAAATTACTTGACCACCAGTTAATATAGCTATATCTTGAAGCATCTCTTTTCTTCTATCACCAAATCCAGGAGCCTTAACAGCAACACAATTAAATGTTCCTCTTAATTTATTAACTACTAATGTAGCCATTGCTTCTCCCTCAATATCTTCTGCTATAATTAATAACTTTTTACCAGCTTGAACTATTTGCTCTAATACTGGTAATATTTCTTGTATGTTTGTAATCTTTTTATCAGTTATTAAGATAAGTGGATTATCTAATACAGCTTCCATTTTTTCTGTATCAGTTACCATGTATGGAGATATATATCCTCTATCAAATTGCATACCTTCAACTACGTCTAATTCAGTTCCCATTGACTTAGACTCTTCAACAGTAATAACTCCTTCATTACCTACCTTTTCCATAGCATCTGAAATAAGCTTACCTATTTCATCATCAGCTGCTGAAATAGCTGCAACTCTAGCTATATCTTCTTTACCATTAACAGGCTTAGATATTTCTAATATTTCTTTAACTGCAGTTTCTACAGCTGTTCTTATACCATTTCTAAGTAACATTGGGTTTGCACCAGCTGTTACATTTTTTAATCCTTCTCTTATAATAGCTTGAGCTAAAAGAGTCGCTGTAGTAGTACCATCCCCTGCAACATCATTAGTTTTTGTTGCAACTTCCTTTACTAATTGAGCTCCCATATTTTCATATGGATCTTCTAATTCTATTTCTCTTGCAATTGAAACACCATCATTAGTAATAAGTGGTGAACCAAACTTCTTATCTAAAACTACATTTCTTCCTTTAGGTCCTAAAGTAACCTTAACTGTATCTGCTAACTTATCAACACCAACTTGCATTGCTCTTCTAGCTTCTTCACCAAATTGAATCATCTTTGCCATAATAATTTACCTCCCAACTATTCTACTATTGCTAATATATCATCTTGTTTTAATATTATATATTCTTCGCCATTAACTTTTACGTCTGTTCCTGCATATTTAGAATATAACACCTTATTTCCAACTTCTACATCCATAGGAACTCTCTTTCCCTCAACCATTGCTCCTGGCCCTATTGCAACTACCTTAGCTTCTTGTGGTTGCTCCTTTGCACTTCCTGTTAATAGTATTCCACTCTTTGTAGTTGTTTCAGCTTCTAATTTTTGTATTACTACTCTATCACCTAATGGTTTTATATTCATAAATAAACCCTCCTATATTTTCATTATTAGCACTCGCTTTACTAGAGTGCTAACATCTTTATATTTATAATATAATTTTAACTGTAATCTTTCAACAATTACTTTCTATATTATTACCCTACTAGGTTCAAATATTACTAATTATAGTAATTTATTTTTAATTTACTTTGTTTTCCATTAATTTTCTAGTATTTTTAAATCCTCTGTATAAAAAAATTTTTCTGTACCTTAAAAGCTATGAATTTATTACTTTATTCATAAATTCATAGCTTTTAATTTTAAATCCAAAATACTTTATTTACATATTTCGCATGCCCCTGGGGCAACTTGTACAATATTTATTTACTTTCTTCTAAAATACTTTCTCTCTCTAAATTAACATCTTCAAACTCTTTTAGAGTTGTATTCTTAAGAACAGCTTTAATAGTTGTTCCATTATTAATCTTAGTAAATGCTACTTTAGCTCTAAGTGGTGGTACTATTGTTCCTGCACCATTAATACATCCACCTTCGCACATCATGCCCTCAATAAAGTTTCCAGGTAATTTACCTAACTTGGCAAGCATCATAGTCTTCTTACAATCCAATCCTGATACTTGAACAGGCTTAAAGTCTACTTGTACTCCACTATCAGCAACATAATTCTTAATAGCTGCAGTTAATCCTCCTGCTGCTCCAAAGTTTCTTCCAAATACAGAAGCATCATTAACATTTTCTTCTTCACACTCAAAAGGATTAATATCAAATGCTTCAAATAAAGCAAGTAACTCTTCAAATGTCAATACATAGTCAACAGCATCGGCTATTCCTACTCTAACAGCTTCACCCTTCTTAGCTGTACAAGGTCCTATAAATACAACCTTTGCATCTGGATCATTTTTCTTTATAAATCTTGCTGCTGCAACCATTGGAGATACTGTTCCTGAAATTCTATCCTTTTCACTTGGATTAGTCTTTTCTATAAAACTTAAGAAGCCTGGACAACAGGAGTTTGTCATATATTTATCCCCTCTTTCCATTCTCTCAACAAATTCATTAGCTTCATGAACTGTAACTGCATCTGCTCCTAATGCTGCCTCAACCATATCTTCAAATCCAAGAGACTTTATTGCATTTCTAACTTTACCATAATTCATAGTTGGACCAAATTGACCTGTTATTGCTGGTGCAACTACGGCATACATTTTTCTATTTCTACCTAATCTCTTAGCAACTGGTACTATTAAACTTTTATCAGAAATAGCTCCAAATGGGCATGATCTCATACACGATCCACAGTTAACACAAATTTCTTCTTTTATCATAGCTCTTCTATCATCAGGATTTATATCTAAAGCACCTGTTGGACATGATCTCTTACAAGGTCTCATAACTTCTGATATAGCATCATAAGGACATGCCTTTTTACAACCTCCACACTCTTTACATAATTCTTGATTTATATATGCTCTTCCATTAACAATTGTTATAGCTCCAAAATTACATGCCTCTTGACATCTATGTGCAAGACAATTTCTACATGAGTCTGTAACATTAAACTTATTTATAGGGCATCTGTCACAAGCTGCTTCTATAACATAAATAATTTGCTCATCTGGTCTTATATCTATTAGAGACTCTTCTGCATTATCTCCATTTGCTAAATATCCAGCAGCAAGCTTTGCTCTTTCTAAAACTATAGCCCTTTCTTTATAAACACAACATCTATATTGCGCTACATCCCCTTTAATAACTTCATAAGGAACCTTTTCAATACTCTCTAAATTAATATCATCATTCTTAGCAAGTCTTGCAACTTCCGTTAATACTTCATGCTTTAACTTCTTTAGCTGAGTTTCAAACTTAAACATATCACCACTCCCATCCGTTCTGTATACCACTTCTAATTATACAATATTTTGCCATTTTTGACCTTTATTTCATAATATTCTGACAATTTTATTTATCAAAATTATTTTACATTATAATACATATTTTTTGTGATTTTTTTACTATTTAACTCGTAATAAAAATAAAAAAAGCCTTACGAAATACATTCATAAGACTAATTTTTATAATACCCTAATAAATCTTGCTATCACTCTTTATTATAAAGTCTACTAAAGCATCTTTAATACTCTCTATTAACTCAAAGTCAACAATAGACATATTATCATCTTCACTATGAACAACTCCTACTATTCCATCTTGCCCAATTACTAAAGATGCATCATTATCTCTTCTAAATGACATATGGTCACTACTACCTACGATTCTTCCCTCTTTATTACTAGCATATGGAACCATTTCATAATAAACTTTATCCTCATCTAGCACTTCAATAAAATCATCATATAGTTCTTGACATAATGGATTAGTATTTTTTACAGCTAATCCCTCGTCTCCTTTTATGCCAACACAATCAATATTTATATTATACCAATCTTCATAATTATCTTTAAAATCATTTACAAATTTTGAGCTTCCTATTAACCCCAACTCTTCTGCATTAAAGGCTACAAAAATTATATCATGTTCTGGTTTTTTATTATTATAATATTTAGCTAAATCCTTAGCTGCCTCTAGCAATACTGAAATTCCTGAAGCATTATCAATAGCTCCTTCAATTTTTGTTACTTTTATTTGTGAAGTATCATTATTATTAGATGCCTCTTCAAGCCTTTGCCTTATAGTAACATGATCAAAATGAGCCGAAATTACAACTGCTTTAGAGCTATCTTTACCTTTTATTAATCCAATAATATTATTTACTTCATTATTATTTTCCTCATTTGGATTAAATATGGATCTCATCTCTTTATTTAAAGGAATTTGATGATAAAAGCTACCATTATTAAATGCTTCTAATCCAACTTTTTCAAAATAACTTTTTATAAATTCTGCTGATTTAGTATTTTCATCCAACTATTTTCCACTCGTTTCAAAGGTTTGTCAGAAATTTAACAAGCCATATGCCGCGTGGGTATATGATTGTCCACATTTGTCGTTGTATTCTGCCACGGTTATCAACAGCTGCAACCACATATTCACATTTGACAGTGCCACATGTAACGAGTTCAACAGACAGGGTATCACAACAGTGCATTACCTGCCGCTCGCCGCCGCTGTATCTCGCCTTGACACTATGGTTCCGGACTGTTCCATTCATAGCAGGCTGGACTGTGATGTATCCTTTGTGGGTTCAATGTATGATGAGTCGCACAATCTTTATGACAGTCTTTCAGGACTTGATAAGTATACCAAAGGATATCTTGATGCGATAATCGAGGCACAACAGGCTATATCCGGATATAATTTTATAGAAGAATTGTTGTCTGATAAGATATTATCCCAATTAAGAAAAGTCCGGCCATATGCAAGATCGG
>OLNY01001345.1_pt1 | contig 19778 bp, 17 predicted proteins | sample 1671981 | NCBI WGS metagenome assembly OLNY01 (sample SAMEA3136632, study PRJEB25190) | human gut metagenome | biome: human gut; feature: human-associated habitat; material: faeces | place: Austria | collected 2013
GACCGATACCGTATTCTTCGAAATCTTTCATCAGATATACTCTGTGCTCATGGATCACATCTGCACCTACGGTATCTCTGAATTCAATAACTGTTACCTCGTGGTTCTGTTCGCCAAGGAAGGCTGCTGTCTCACAGCCAACCATTCCGCCGCCGACTACCAGTACTTTCTTACCTGCTGCACGTTTTCCTTCCAGCAGATCCGATCCGTAAATAATAGACGGATTGTCAATGCCTTCGATCGGCAGTACCAGTGTCTTTGAGCCTGTTGCAAGAATCACGCTGTCCGGGTTTTCCTCTTTGATGAAGTCTGCTGTCACCTCGTGGTTCAATTTTATCTCAACTCCATCTTTTTGGCAACGATGAATGTAGCTGCGAATCATGTTTGTGATATCACCTTTTCCCGGCGGGTAAGCGGCCAGTCGCATATTTCCGCCAAGCTTTTCGCCTGCTTCGTATAAAGTAACCTCATGGCCTCTTTCTTTTGCGACAAAGGCTGCACACAGACCGGCAACACCGCCACCGATTACCATGATCTTCTTCGGTGTTTCTGCCTGTTTTAACGGTTCTGCATCATGACCCAGGAACGGGTTTATCAGACAACATAACAGTTTTCCTGCAGACAGGCAATACACGGAATCTTAAAAGATGCCTATCATCCGCCGGTGGTGGATATCTTCAAACAGTTTGTCATTGACCAGACACAAGGGGAACTTGATTACCGGACGATCTGATCCTGCCCGGTATCTGTTATCATTGGAACACGAACTTTGGCTCTTTGCTCGCGTAACTAAAAAAGGTCCACCGGACCTTTTTGTCGTATGCTTGGTAACGCAAAAAAGCTGCAGAAACAATGTTTTTCCATTGCTTCTGCAGCTTTTTATGTGTTTTTTATAAATTATTTGTTATCCATCTGACGCAGTCTGTGGATCAGTTCTTCGCAGATCTGCAGCTCATCTTTTCCATCGGTCTCGATGACGATATCGGCAGCTGCCTCGTATTTTTCTCTACGTTTTTCCATCAGTTCCGCAATGAATGATACCGTCTTGTTGTTTTCGATCAGTGGACGGTCATGGCTGTCTTTGACACGATCCAGAATCGTCTCCGGTTTTGCGGTCAGTAATACGACACGACCATTTTTCTTCATCTCCACAACATTGCACTCTCTCATCGGAGTACCACCACCACAGGAGATAACCACATTGGTTCTCGACTGCATCTCGATCAGCAGGTTCGTCTCCAGATCGCGGAAATACTGCTCGCCATACACTTCGAAGATATCGGAGATACTCATTCCTTCTCTCTCGGCGATGATCTGGTCCATCTCGATCACATCCATCGCAAATGCGGTTTTCAGAAATTCAGAAATCGTACTCTTACCTGCTCCCATGAAGCCGATCAGGACGATATTATAGTTGAACAGTTTTCTTGCCTGAATTCTTTTACTGTTCTGGGTAATGCTTCCAAAGACATCTTCCACTTCTGCTTTATGGCGTCTGTCTGCCATCCGGCGCTCCAGCCATTCTTTCTGTTTTGCTTCCTGTTCCGGCTGCAGGATCGGGATACCATTTGCCTCTTTATATGCCATGATATCTTCTACAATACGGTTACGCATAAGCAGTGCATCCAGAATAATTTCATCGCACTGTCCAAGACTTTCTCTTAATATTTCTAACTGATTCATTTTATCACCTTTCCTATCTGATTATTATTTTTAATATTATAACAGCAGTTTTTGTATACTACAATACAATTTGGTGATTTTATGCTTTAAATCACTAAAGTTTTTTGCAATAGCAAATACTTTCCTTTACAGATATTTGACAAAATGTTATGATGCAAAGAAAAAGCTTAAATCATACACCTTTTGATGAAAACAAAACACTGCAAAAAGGAGAGAAAACGATGTTAAAACGACTGATAGATACGACGGCCAGAGAATTAACTTCCTATAATAAGGCAGAACTTCTGACTGCTATTTCAGACAGTGAAGGAAGAACGCTCGCAGCAGAGACAATAGGAACAGTAACTCCGATGTTAGTAAATATCACTAACGCAGAGTTTGTAGCATCTCTGGGAGCAGATCTGATTATGTTGAATATTTCCGATGTAAACAATCCGATAATTCAGGGACTGCCGCAGACATCACCGGAAGATACGATTCGTGAGGTGAAGCGTCTTACCGGAAGAATGGTTGCGATTAATCTGGAGCCGGCTGTGATAAAAGATGGGCAGGAAGAATCCGTATGGAATCTGACAACCGGCCGTCAGGCTACGGTAGAGAATGCAAGAAAAGCTGCAGACATGGGCGTGGATATGATTGTTCTGACAGGAAATCCGGGAGTTGGCGTAGATAATGAAGCAATTATACAGGCCCTTTCCAGATTAAAAGAAGCAGTTGGAGACAGAGTGATTTTGACAGCTGGGAAAATGCATGCATCAGGAATTATTTCTGAAGCAGGAGAAAAGATCCTCACAGAAAAGGATGTGGAGGCGTTTGTCGATGCAGGTGCGGATGTGATCCTGCTACCGGCTCCGGGAACAGTTCCGGGAATCACAATGGAATATGCGGGAAATCTTATAAGAAAAGCGCATGAAAAAGGTGCGTTGGCAATGACAACGATTGGAACATCTCAGGAAGGTGCAGATGAAGCTACAGTTCGTCAGATTGCTCTCATGTGTAAGATGGCTGGTGCAGATATCCATCATATTGGGGATAGTGGATATATGGGGATGGCATTACCGGAGAATATTACAGCTTATAGCGTGGCGATAAGGGGGAAACGTCACACCTACCGCAGGATGGCCATGTCGCTTTTGCGATAGATAGAAAATCGCTGCAGAAGGAAAAGAGTAGAGTAATATTTTTGAAAGATAAATAAATCAAATTATGTCAGAATGTGTTGACGTGTAATCATAAAGACGGTACAATCATTGTAGATATTGAGAGGATACTAAGGAGGAAAGATCTGGCAGTATTTTACTGTTGTTCCGGATTTCAGATCTACAGGAATCAAGGATGGAAAACGCGCTTTTGAGTGGTCTTGTATCGTTCGTGCAGTATGCTCTATTGACGTTATGACAGCGACTGTTGCTGAGATTCCGCACGAATTAATGGTTCATATTACAGAACGTATTACACACGAAGTTCCGGGAATTAACCGCGTACTTTATGATTTCACACCAAAGCCGACAGGAACAGTGGAGTTCGAATAATATTCGTGGCATCTATATAACAAGAAAGAGAAGCATCATATGAGACATACATTTACATTAGCTAATGGAGTGGAAATCCCAGCAGTGGGGTTTGGCACCTATAAAGCCGCAGACAACACCGATGAAGCGATTATAAGTGAAGCAATCAGACAGGGCTATCGCCATCTTGATACGGCAGCTTTTTATTTCAATGAAGAAGCAGTAGGAAAAGCTGTACGCGAGAGTGGAATTCCACGAGAAGATTTTTTCCTGACATCAAAGGTATGGAAAGATCATCTTGGATATGATTCAACTTTGCAGGAGTTCGAAAGCACTTGTAAAAGATTAGGTACAGATTACTTGGATCTCTATCTGATTCATTGGCCAAGACCTTCTGATCTGAATGCAGAGTGGAGAGATTTGGATGTGGAGACATGGAAGGCATTGGAGGATCTCTATAAGTCGAAAAAGGTACGGGCAATCGGTGTCAGCAATTTTCTGCCACATCATTTAAATAATCTGTTAGAGCGGACAAGCATTACTCCTATGGTGAATCAGTTAGAGTTCCATCCGGGATATATGCAGAATGTTACACTTGATTTCTGTAAGCAGATGGGCATTCGGGTAGAGGCATGGAGCCCGATCGGTCGAGCCAGAGTTCTCAAGGAGCCACTTCTTATGGAACTTGCAGAAAAATATCAGGTATCTGTCGCACAGATCTGTATCAGATTTGCTCTGCAGTGCGGTGTGTTACCGTTGCCAAAATCCTCTTCCAGTGAGAGAATGCATCAGAATCTGGATGTTTTCGGATTTGAAATAGAGGAAAATGATATGTATCAGTTGATGACTTTACCGCAGATCGGATGGTCGGGAGAACATCCGGATCGGGAGCGGGTAAGATTTTAATTCAAAGAAAATAAAGCTATTGAAAATGACACCCCCTAAAAGAGGTGTCATTTTCTTATAAGAGCTTTTTATAGAAGAGAAGTAGTCGTTTATACAACTTCTGTCATAATCTGAATGTCTGCTCATAATTTATTTCTTATTTTTAATCTGGCCATATTTGTAGAGAGCGACCATAGCATTTACGGCTTGTTCAGCAGTCGGATAAGCTGGGATTCCATGATCTCTCAACTTCATGATAGCTTCCTGACATTCTTCACCACCCTGGCATTCCATAATGAACGGTTTTCCAAGATGCTTATATGTCTCGTAAATATCGATAACCAGATCTGTTACAGCCGGAACATCTGTTACTGCTGTCGGACAGATGGATCCAAGTATTCCATGTACATTCGGGTCACGCATTACCTGTGTGAATGCACCTTTATACTGAACAGGTGAAGCTGTTCCGGAAATATCAACAGGATTAAGCGGAGAACCAAACATTGGCATATATGCACGGATTCTTCCTGCTAGATTAGGAGAAATCTCTGCCAGCTCATGCATTGGCATTCCCCGACGTTCAAAGTGATCACAGCTGAGAAGACCTGAACCACCACCGTTGGTAATCATAACGATATTGTCACCCTTTGGTGCCGGCTGCATTCCTAATGCCATTGATATATCGAGGAATTCTTGCCATGTGGTCGCACGGATAGCTCCAGCCTTTTCAAAAATATCATCATAAAATGCATCATTTGTTCCTTTGTTTTCAGAAGCAGTATGTGCAAATGCTGCTTTTTCACCAATCTTTGAACCACCGACTTTTATTGTTACGATCGGTTTATCAACACTGCGGCAAGCTTCAATAAATGCATCAGGACTATCCAGTCCTTCAATATAAATTGCAAGACACTTACTGTTTTCATCTCTTCCAGCGTAGGATATAAACTCACAGAAATCAACGTCAGCTTTATTTCCAAGTCCTACGAAGAAGCTCATTCCAAAATGATCTTTCTGTGAGGTTCCAAGTGCCGCAAGCAAGTTGGCACCTGACTGAGAAATCATTGCTACAGGACCTTTGATTGGAAGATAAGGGATAAATCCGCAGTTGAAATTAAGGTATGGACTTCCCATTCCTACAAGGTTTGGTCCGATCAGAGGCAGCTCATGATCACGACAATATTGAGTGAGTTCATCCTGCAGTGTTCCACGTCCGATTTCTTTAAATGCACTTGTGGCAATAACAACAATCTTAACTTTCTTTTCAACACAATCTTCCAAAACAGATTTAACAATGTGTGCAGGTACAGCAAGAAAAGCAAGATCGATTTCATCAGGAATATCCTTTACAGTCTTATAAGCTGTAAATCCGGCAACTTTATCTGCTCTTGGATTTACAGGATAAATCTTTCCTTTATATCCCCATGTTAAAAGGCCATCAACAACTTTATAGCCGACTTTTGTAGAATAACGGCTGGCTCCGACTACGGCAATCGTTTTTGGATTTAATGCATATTGAAGTTTATCAACAACATATTCTCTTGGATGTTTTACGATCATATTACTGCACCTCCTCTGAGTCAGTTGAGAAACGACATTTTACGGAACCGGATTCCAGTCTGTTCTGTAAAAAGTCATCCGTCATAACGCATTCTTCCCAATATCCGTTATCATCATCAAGACGGGCTACCCAACGTCTGAACTGTCTCTTTGAATTTGCTACCTTTACTTCTTCAATCTCAGCGTATCCTTCCAACATTCTTCGGATTGCTTCGACGTCATTTACCTCAGTATAAACAGTCAGCATACAATCGTAGAAAGAATCACCGAACTGAAGAATGTCTACAAATTCTGGCATAAGTGAGAATTCATCTACAATTTCTGCTTTTCTGTAACTTGGAACATTCTGGAACATACGAACCAGATACATATGCATTGATATTCCAAGTGCTCTGTAATTAATATAAATCATTGGCAGCATAAATTTTCGTTCATCAACACACATTACAATGTCTTTTTTCATCTGCTTGCCATCTAAGCCGGATAACTTCTCCAACATATCAAAATCAAACATATCTGCGATGGATTTTGTGCTGTTAAGAGCTTCAATAATGGCAAAATCTTTTTTATCTATTTTGTTCTGAACTTTAAGGAATTTCTTCTTCTGTTCTTCCCCAAAAATAAATTTTCTGTATCTGTCTTCCGGAACATCCCATTGATTTACAAGTGATTCTCTGACATCTGCCCTGATCGGACAAAGATGTACATATTCAACTTCCGGTCTGTCTTTCCATGGCTGGATAACATCTGCAAGAAGATTGTCCAGAACTCTCATGTGATTTCCGTTAAAGAAATCGAAATCGCCCTCTGCGAGATATCCTGTACAAATATCATCTTTATTCTGATACCACTTGGCAAATTCAGCTTTTACCTTTGGATCTGTACCGTCTTTTAATTTGACAACCCAATAATAAAGTCCCCAACCGTAAACACCAACATTTGGATTCATAACGAACATGATAAGATGTTCATCATACATTCGTTTTAATCGATCCTTGATATCATCTGGTTTGATTCCGGTTTCCTTCTCGATATAATCGATATTCCAGACTTCCGGATAGACTTGATAAAATGACTTCGCGACATTGTATGCTGCAACTTCTGTAGCATCGAGAGAATATGTTCCCGGTTCAGAGTAACCATATCCTCTAGGTGGAAAACAGTTTTTTTTCATCCATGCCTGTTGCTGATCCGTTCCTATTGTGTATAATGTTTCTCCCATAGAATACCTACCTCCTTCTATTTTTATATACACGCTTCTTATATACCCAACATAACATAAACAAATCCAGAAACCAATTCCCTCCAGATACGTTTGAACAAAGAAGAGACAATTGTTCAAAACGCCTCGTTTTTATGAAAAACAACTTTATTTTTATGTAAAAATATACTATAATTATTTATGTATAGCGGGGTTTTTGGAAATACATGAAGGAAGAAAAAGCAATTTTATCTAAAGACAATTTTATACATAATTCGATTAAAGATGCATTTCTGCAGCTTCTTTTGAAAAAGGACTATATGCAAATAACCATAACAGATCTTTGTAAATATGCAGGTGTCAGCCGAGGGACATTTTATACTCATTTTGGTAACATTGGACAAGTTGTTGAAGAAGTTTTTTCAGATGCATTATGTGATATTAAAAATATGGCGTTGCTATCAGAAAATGCATCGAATTCAAATACAATTGTCAGGAAGGGGCTCTGTTGGCTTTTACGGGAAAATCCGAAATATCAGCCCCTCTTTTTTTCAGAAGCATTGTTCCTGCCGGCAGTAAAACATACAGTTGTTGCACTTAAACAGGATTTTCTTGATGTTATGCTGGATAAGACAGGTTTAGATGAATCCACATTAACTGATTTACTAACCGTTCAAATAATGGGATGTCTGGAAATGTGCAGAAAACATTTAGGAAAATCTGATGAAGAATGGTGCAGATTCCATACTTGTTTTGATCTTTTCCTTAAAGCAGGTTATGAAGGGATTATTCAAAATAACAATGCTTAATTTTTTCTGCGATTAACGATATAAATACCGGCGCATACCAAAACTAATGCAACCAGGCTGCCAACATTAAATGCCTGTTTTACCTCTCCGAGTATCAGTGCCGATAAGATTACGCTGCAAAGTGGATTTACGAATCCGAAAATCGCAACTTTGGAAACATCATTCCATGCAAGCAGTATAGACCAGAGTGTATATGCCACTGCTGAAACCAGTGCAAGGTAAAATATAATTGACAGACCTCCGGTAGTTATATTTCCCAGGCGTCCGCCCATTCCAATTCCAATTAAAGTCAGAACAATTCCGCCCATCGTGAACTGGGTTCCGCTTAACACTACTGGTGATACTTTTTTGGAAAAAAGATTGATCAACACAGTAGACATTCCATAAGATAATTGTGCAATCAGAATAAATCCTTCTCCGATCAGTTTAAATCCCATATCCAGGGAATTTCCCATCAGATTGATTACTACAACTCCTGCAAATCCCAATACACATCCTGCGATTTTTTGGCTCGTCATCCGTTCATTTCGAAATACCAAACAAGACAACAAAATTGCAATAAAATTTCCAAGCCCGGTGATGATTCCACCTTTTACTCCGGAAGTGTGTGCAACTCCTATGTAAAAAAAGAAGTATTGCCCCACTGTCTGGGCAAGACACACAGGAATGGCATATTTGAGGAGTGTCCTATCAGGAAGCATCACTTTCTTTTCCCTGATTGATGCAAAAATTAATACCAGAATCCCAGCTAAAGTAAAGCGGATTCCGGCAAATACAATCTGGCTTGCAGTGTCTGAAGAATCTACCTGCAGAAGGTGATACCCTGTTTTAATTACCGGGATTGCACTTCCCCACAGGATACAGCATACACAAGCAAGAAGTGCTACAATACCGGTTTGAGTCAATTTGTTTTGTTTTTGTGACATTTTCTTGTTTCTCTTTTCGTATAAATTTCGTTATTTCGATTTTTTCAGGTTTTATTTTTCAATATCTGATATTTATTCGTTGCATAACGTTCATCAATAACATTATCATAAGACGGATACAATGCCAAGCTGAATTGATAAAGCGTCTTGACATCAATATTATTTTAAGTATATGATGAAAAATATCTTGTTGCATAAAAGTATAGTTGGCTGATTTTAAGAAATTAGGAGAACGATAATGGATTTGAGTAAGTTATCTATGAAGAAAATTCGAGAACTGATTATTTTTACAGTGCTGCTTGTAGTTGCATTGTGGAAATTTGAAGTAGTGATCGATGTACTGAAAACAATATGGGGAATTCTGTTTCCATTTGTACTTGGTGGCGCAATTGCTTTTGTAATCAATGTGCCAATGAGCTTTTTAGAAAAGAAAATTTTCGGTAAGACAAAAGATGAAAATAAGGTGGGAAAAAAGTTAGCAAGACCGATCAGTCTTCTTCTCACAATTATATTGGCGGTTGGTGTGATCGCACTAGTAATGTTTGGTGTGATTCCACAGCTTACTCGGACAATGGGAAGTTTGATGATAAGTATTGCGAATTTTGTTCCACAGATGCAAAACTGGATTCGAGATTTTTCACACAATAATCAAGAAATTATGAAGCTTGTAAATCAGGTTCAGTTTAATCAAGATCAGGCCATTAAATGGGGGATCAGTATTCTTGGCAGCGGAGCAGGAAATATGATGAATACGACAATGTCGGCAGTGGGCTCTATCGTCAGTGGATTTGCTACATTTTTCATTGCATTTTCTTTTGCGTGCTACATTCTTTTTCAGAAAGAAAAATTGCATGTACAGATAAGAAAAGTATTTTTCGCATTTATTTCGAAACAAAAAGCAGAGGCATTTCTGAAAATTTGTTCTCTGACCTATCAGACATTTGCAAATTTCCTTACGGGGCAGTGTGTAGAAGCTGTGATTCTCGGAAGTATGTTTGTCGTTACACTCAGTATTTTAAAAATGCCATATGCACTTTTGATCGGAACTTTAATTGCATTTACTGCATTGATTCCGATCTTTGGAGCTTTTATCGGATGTGCAGTGGGTTGCTTTTTGATTTTTATGGTAAGTCCTAAGCAAGCAATTTTATTTATTATTGTATTTTTGATTCTTCAGCAGATTGAAGGCAATCTGATTTATCCGCATGTGGTTGGTGGATCAGTTGGACTTCCATCAATCTGGGTGCTTGCTGCTGTTACGATCGGTGGCAATCTTATGGGAATCGTAGGAATGCTTATTTTCATTCCATTAGTTTCGGTTCTGTACACTATTTTCAGGGAATTTGTATATCTTCGTCTGAAGGAAAAAAATATAAAACAAGTGACAAAGACAGTGGTGGAAGAATATACGGCAGAGGAAATTGCTGCAATGGAAAAAAATATAAAAAAGTGATATAATTACCATATATCAACATGATGGTGGGTAATTAGAAATAATTGTTCTATTAACTATAAATAAACATTTTTACATTAGAGGATTTTACTAAAAGTTTGGAAATTCTCGTATTTTTTAATAGGGTATTGAGTTTAGGCTAATATAATTATGAACCTTATTATTATCGAGATTTAAATATAAAATAGGTTAATGGAATAAAGGGGGAGAAATTATAATGAAAAGAAGTTATGAAAAACCATTGATGTTTGCAGAAACATTTATATCTAATCAATATGTTGCAGCTTGTAAGGAACCAATATATAATGTGCAACCAATGCAAGTACAATGTACATCACCAGGGCATAATAATAAACAAATAAATAAAATGTTCTTAGATTCACAATCTGCTTGTATAGTTAAATTTAACCCAGGAGTTGGGACAGCTAGTGGAGATAAATTCTATACACAATTCGAAGCTTGCTGGAGAACTGTTGGATGTAATAGACAAAAATGGCTACAAAAGCATCCAAATGATAAAAACTTTAGTGAACATCTTGAAAAACATGGAACATGGCAAGGGGATGCTGATGGATTTATCTTACATGACACAATGATAAATTTATCAACTGCTGAAAAATATCAATTATCATAGTAAAAAATTATATTTCACAAATAAGAAGGAGTTATCTTCTTCTTATTTTTTTTAAAGGAGAAATTATGAAATATTACTTTAACATTGCCGACATAAAATTGATAATAGATTCTGAAATAGAAATAGATTGGAACGACTACATAAAAGCATTTCTGACTGCGCCATTTGCCAAATTTGATGAGTACTATCAATGTATTCTAACCTCAAAGTTAGAAGCAAAGGGAAGTATAATTTACAGAGATGATAATTTAATAGTATTTAAAAATGGACAGTATGAGGAGAGGTTGCATTTTTTTGTGGGACAAAATGACCCGTGCATGTTATATGCTGAGCGTGAGGATAGGAAGGTAATTTACTTGAATGAGCAGTATTTGACTTCATTTACAAGAAATAATAATTATTGTATTTTCAACGCACTTGCATTTGAAAAGGTCTTGATGAAGTGTAATGCAGTTGTTTTACATTGCTCTTATATTGTGCATGATGATGAGGCGATTTTGTTTACGGCTCCTAGTGGAACTGGTAAGTCTACACAGGCGGGTCTTTGGGAGAAATATAAAAAGTCAACGATTGTAAATGGTGATAGGGCTATAATTAAAAAAGTCGATGGTAAATACTATGCTTTTGGAATGCCGATTTGCGGTTCGTCTGATATATGCTTGGATGAAAGGACTCCGATTAGAGCTATTGTGTATTTGAGTAAGAGCACTGAGAATTTTATTGAAGAGATAGGTTTAAAGGAAAGAACTAAGAAGTTAATTAGTGAAATAACTATTAATTTTTTTAATAATGAGTATGTGGATAAGGCATTTGATATTATTTGTGATATTGCATCTAATGTGAATATGTATTATTTGGCATGCACAAAGGATGTAAATGCTGTTAATACGCTTGATAAAAAAATTGGAGGTGGTAGAGATTAACCCATTAAATCATTTAAATTCTATAGAACAAAATCTTTGTAATAAGGCAGATTTGGCTAGGTTGCCGATTGCTGGAAATATAGAGTTACTACCTCTTTGTAATATGGATTGTAAGATGTGCTTTGCGAAAATGACTAGAGCAGAGATGGAGGCACATGCCCCAATGCATGATTACAAGGAGTGGCTAGATATTGCTGAGCAGATGAGCCGAGCTGGGACTATATTTTTATTACTGACAGGTGGGGAGCCTTTTTTATATCCTAATTTTAAGGAGCTATATTTTGCTTTGAAAAGATTAGGTCTTATAGTGTCTATTAATACGAATGGGACACTTATAAACGAGGATATAGCTGATTATCTTGCATCGGATCCTCCTAGAAGGTTGAACATAACCTTGTATGGTGCTAGTGATGAGACCTATGGTAAATTATGCAATAATTCTAAGGGTTTTACACAGGTTATGAGGTCGGTTAAAATTTTAAAGGAGAGAGGTATTGATATTAAGTTTAATTGTAGCTTGACACCTCTTAATATACATGAGATAGATCAGATTTATCAGATATCTGTTGATTTGGATATACCTATAGAGATGGGATTTTATATGTTTCCACCGGTAAGAACTAATAATATCGGAAATGAGAAGTATCGCTTAGATGCAAAGGAGGCTGCTTGGGCTAGATTTAGAATGGAGCAGCTAAAGTATGGTGAGGAGTTTGCGAATTTAGTCGAATATTCTTTGGAAAGATATAGAAATTATGAGCAGACAGAGGAGTACAAAAGCGGGTATACTTGTCGCTCTGGTAACAGCGTATATTGGATAAATTATGATGGGACTATGAGTGCCTGTAGCTTTACTAATGATTTTAAGGTGAATGTGTTCAAAGAGGGATTTGAACGTTCATGGACGAAATTATTAGATCATGTGGGTAATTCACAGCTATCTAGAGAATGTCATGAGTGCAAGAAGCGTATATTATGTGGACGTTGTGCAGCTGCGGCAGTCAGTGAGACTGGCAATATTTCTGGAACACCTAGATATTACTGCGAATTGACTGCTCATTATGTAGAATTATTAGAAAAATATGAAAGGAATATTAAATAATGAAAATAAATCCTAATTATATTGTAAAAAATGTTTTAGATGAAACTATAATAGTGCCTACTGGAGAGGCGAATCAGTATTTTAATGGGTTGATAAATACTAACGAGGTTGCAGCCTTTATATGGCAGAACATGGAGAAGTGTGAAACTCCTAAAGAGATGGTGGATAAAGTTTTTGATGAATTTGAAGTAGATTATGAAACAGCTAAAGAGGATGTTATGGGATTTTTAAGTACTTTGAAGACTGTGGGGATGATTGATTACGAAGAATAATATAAAAAGAGTACAAAAAGTTAGTATAGATTTTTGTACTCTTTTTTTGCAAATAATTTCTAGAATAATGTATAATATTACAAATATATGGTAGAATAAACATATATAAGTATTTTAGGAGGGGGAACATGGAATCACTTAAAATAATCATCGGAAAAATAAAAGATGGCTCAATCAGAGAAATGATAAACGAGTTCAAATGGATGATGGGTTATGCGAAAAATTATAAAAAAGAGATTATATTTTACATATTTTTGGGTATGTTTTCAACAGTAATGACGTTGGCTAGTAGTGTTGCATCAAAGGAGCTTATAGATGTTGTAACAGGACATAATGTATCAAAAGCGCCACTTATGGCAATAATAATGGTATCTATGGCTTTGTTTAGTTTATTTTTCAGTTCGATAATGTCTAGGATAACTATGAAAATCAATATAAGGATACAAAACGATATTCAGGCTGATATTTTTGACAAGATAATTGGGGTGAATTGGATTGATTTATCAAAATATCCAAGCGGGGACATTTTAAATAGGTTTGGGAGTGATGTTGGAACTGTTGCAAATAGTGCAATCGGCTGGGTTCCAGATTTAATTGTATGCATTTTTAACTTTATCGCAACTCTTGCTGTTGTTTTATATTACGATCCAACAATGATGGTACTAACATTAGTAAATGCGCCTATTATGCTTTTATCATCTAAACTTCTTATGTCAAAAATGAGAGATTATACAAAAAGAGTTAAGGAAATGAACAGTGAGGTTATGGATTTCCAAACTGAAACTTTCTCGAATGTCGATTCTATAAAATCTTTTGACTTAACAGGTTTATTTAGTAAAAGACTTAGAGGTTTCCAAAATCGCTATAAAGACGTAAATTTAGAATATAACTGGTTTAGTATAAAAACAAATATAATTTTATCTTTAATAGGTATGGTTATTGAATATAGTTTCTTTGTATGGGCAGTATACAGACTTTGGACAGGGCATATTACATATGGTGAGATGACTTTATTTATGACACAATCAGGAAGAATGTCATCTGCTTTTAGCTCACTTGTATCAATAATTCCATCGACTGTAAACTCAACAATTTCTGCAGCTAGACTTATGGAACTTATCGGTCTTCCAAAAGAACAAAGAACAGAAGACGATGGCGAAAATCTAAAAGATTCAGTTTCAGAAGGATTTAGCGTAAAATTAAAAGACGTTGATTTCTCTTATGTTAAAGAAAAACAAGTTATAAAATCATCTTCATTTGAAGCGAATCGCAACGAAATTGTGGCGCTTGTTGGTCCTTCTGGACAAGGAAAGACAACGCTTATAAGAATGTTCTTAGGTCTTTTAATACCTAATTCTGGTGATGCTGTATTGTGTGATAAAGATGGAAAAGAAGTCACATTAAACGCATCTACAAGAAAGTATTTCTCATATGTTCCACAAGGAAACACAATTTTCTCGGGAACTATCGCTGAAAATTTGCGAATGGTTAAAGAAAATGCGACTGATGAAGAAATAATCGAAGCGCTTGAAGTTGCTTGTGCATACGAATTTATAAAAGATTTGCCAGACGGAATAAATACAAAAGTCGGAGCAAGGGGACTTGGTTTTTCAGAAGGACAAGCCCAACGTATCTCAATCGCGCGTGCCGTACTTCGTGATGCTCCAATCTTGCTTCTTGACGAAGCGACTTCAGCACTTGATGTAGTTACAGAAAGAAGGGTGCTTAATAATATTATTAAACAAAAACCAAACAAAACTTGCATCGTTACTACTCACAGACCTAGCGTGCTTAATCTTTGCCAAAGGGTTTATAGGGTTGAGAAGACTAAGGTTAGTCAGTTGAGTGAGGCTGAGTTTGCGGAGTTTGCTAGTAATTTTTAATATGGTAAGTAAAATAGCAGGTAGCAATAAGCTACCTGTTTTTGTTGTTATATTTTTTGTATAGGAATTATGAACTTTTGAGGAAATATACATTTTTAAAAGTCTTTAAGATGAAGCTTTTTTCGATTTTTATGTATATTATTGGGAAATTGGGATAACATATCAATATAACTTATATATTTCCAATTAATACAAATACTGTTTTATATCTATTTATAAAATGCTAAAATAAAAATATACATATTTAAATTATGATGTTAGAGTGAATGCTAAATGGGGGGATTAATATGAAGAAACATAAAAAACTAAAAATAGCAGCAGGAATACTATGTCTACTGCTAATAATAGCAATACCACTTTGCTATTACTTAATTTATATTTCGTACAACCATCTAACTGTAAATACATACGATATAAAAAGCCAAAAGATAGAGACTTCAAACGGGGAAAATCTAAAGTTTGTCGTTGTCGGCGATCTTCATGATAATACTTTTAATGATAATGATGATAAGCTAGTTCAGACTATTAAGGCTCAAAATCCAGATTTTATAATTGCTGATGGCGATATTTTAAACGATGATTCGCAAAGTCCTGATATTGCTATGAGTTTTATAAAAAGACTTGTGAAGATTGCGCCTGTTTATTATGCTCTTGGAAATCATGAGCTTGAGTATATGCAAAATCAAAAGTCTGAGGATTTGTTGGATGAAATAAAGGCTACCGGTGCGATTTTGCTGGAACAGAAATATAAAGATATAAAGGTTAAGGGCGTACCTGTTCGTATTGGCGGAATGTATGGTTATGCTTTTGACCCAAATGGTACGACTAAAAGGGCTGATATGGGCGATGGAATTTACGACTTTTTGAAGGATTTTGAAAATACTTCTAGCTATAAAATCATGATGAGCCACAGACCTGATAGTTTTATTTTTGGTGAGGCTTCGAAGGCTTGGGATATCGACTTGGTTGTGAGTTCGCATGATCATGGTGGACAAGTTGTATTTCCGTTTTTAGGCGGATTTTATGGCGGTGACCAAGGTTATTTCCCTGAATATATCCACGGTCTTTATAATAAGGATAAGATGAAGATTTTGATAAGCAGCGGTCTTGGTTCGAATAAGCAAAAACTGCCTAGATTTAATAATGTGCCTGAGGTTATGCTTGTTAATTTGTCTAAGTAGTTTAATAGAAGTGGTTTATTAGGAAAATTTTATTATTTGAAAATATTTTTGGATAAAAATGAATAAAAAGGGATTAAATTGGTTAATCTATATTTAACCCTTACTAATAAAGGTGATATGAACATTCATACCACCTTTTAATTTACATAAGATTTGATTAATAATTTAACTTGATATTATCATTATTTTTTAAATAGTCGTTGTCTTCTGGCATTATATCATCATATATAAAGTCATGAAGTACACCTATTGAATTTACATCATATAGCCATACCCAGCCGGCGTTTTTGTATTTTCCGCCTTTAACATGAACATCGTCAATGATTGGGAATTCGGCTTGTTTAAGCTCTTGTTTTGTTGCAAATGAATAAGATGTAAATGCTAAGTTTAACATCTCGCTAACTGACACATTAGTCGATACATATGGCAGTAGAGAATTTATTAGTTTTGGATATTCTGACATAGATAAGTCTTTGACACCGTTAAACATCCCAGAGATTATTTTACGTTGTCTTTGGTCTCTATAAATACCATTGTCAAGATATCTCATTCTTGCATATGCTATTGCTTGGTATCCGTTTAATGTATGTAAACCAGCGCCTTCTATTAATTGTGGTTCGTCGCCTTTATCCCCGTAAGTGCATGAATCGAATGCGCCTGGAATACCTTCATTTAGCGATTTGATTTCTCTTTGCTCTATGTTTACATCGACACCGCCTATTACGAATATTATATTCATAAGGTCGTTAAAGTCGACTTGAACAAATTTATCGATACCTATTTCGAAGTTTTGTTCGATTGTTTTAAATAATAAGTCTTCTTTACCCCAGAAATACGCTGCATTTAATTTGCCCTTTCCGTGTCCTGGAATGTCTACGTATGTATCACGTGCAAGTGATGTTAGTTTAATATCATTATGGTTTGAGTCGATTGTTAAAATCATCATAGCATCTGATCTGTATGCTAGTTCGTTTTCGCGGCCGTCTGTACCTAGTAATAATATGTTTGTAATACCTTCGACTTTTTGATATTGTGAGTTGTAATTATCATCTACATGAGCTGAATTTATTCTAAAAAAGATATACCCCAATGTTATAAGTGGAATTAGAATAAGTAAGACTAGTAGTATTATCACTGTTTTTTTAAATGTTGAATATTCTTTGAATTTACCCAAAAATATTTGCTAGCGACATAATTTATCGCAGCATTTCACCTCCCTCAAAATTCTTATTAACTCCATTATAGACAAGTATCTGGGTGGGTTCAATATCTAAATTAGGAATAATTTAGGGAAAATGATATCGCTTTTCAAAAAATAGTAGATATTTGTAGAGGAAATATATGATATAAATTATAATAAAGACAGAGGTAGGGAAACGTATTACGAGGTTTTAGGGTTTACATAGAATATATGATTATATAACAAATGTAAGATATATAACTAAATAGCATAATGTAATACGAAAAAGATAGTTATACTATGGGGGTAAAAATGGAGAAAACTAATTTGGAATTCTTAAGTTTATTAAAATCATCATTGAAAAATGAAAAATATGACGGTGAAAAAATAGATTTTGAAGATTTAGTGTATATTTATAAAATGTCTGAAGTTCATCATGTTGTGCCGATGATATATAATGCGGCATATAATGAAGATTTTTTTAAGGAATGTGATGCGAATTTTCAGGCTATGTTTAAATCATCTGCTTTTAGATATATTTTTTCGCAAATTCAACGAACTAACCATTTTTTAGAGGTGTATAAAAAACTTAGTGAAAAAAATATAAAAATTTTAGTATTTAAAGGTATAATTTTTAGGAATATGTATAATAATCCAGATGATAGGATTTCTTCTGATGAAGATATTCTAATCAAAAAAGAGGATTATGAAAAAGTCAAAGAATTCTTTTTAAGTGAAGGGTTTGAATTTATCGACAAAGGAGAAGAATGTGCATATTTTTCGAAAAGCACTGGTCTATGCATCGAAGTGAGCACAAGTCTTTTTTCTCATGAATCAAAAGCGTATGGACATTTAAATAAGTTATTTGAAGACGTATTTGAAAAAAGTATAAAAATAAATATCGATAAGATCGATATACTAACATTATCACACGAACAACACCTTATATATATAGTGTTTCATAATATGAAACATTTTTTAACTGGGGGATTCGGAATTAGACAAGTTGCGGATTTCTCAAAATACATTGAAACTTATGGAGAATATATAAATTGGGAAAAGTTTTGGTCTGATTTAAAAGACTTAAACTACGACACCTTTGCACTCAATTTAATCGAAATAAGTTTAAAATACTTAGGCTTTAATGACGATAAAATAACTTACCCTGCCAATATTATAAGCTTTGATGAATTAAAAAATTCTCAAAAATATTACATTAACAGTGAATCACTTATAAACGACATATTAGATGCTGGGGTGTTTGGGGCCAGCACAATGGACAGAAAACATACTGCTCTTATGACGCTTGATGCAGTTGAAGACAAGAAAAAATCGAACAGATTAAAAGCAGTATTCCCAAACGTAAATTATTTAAAAGACAACTATACATACTTGCAAAAATACCCAATACTACTTCCGGTAGCTTGGGGGCAAAGAATTTTATCTTACTTAAAGAAAAACAAAACAAGTTCATATATAAATACTATGGAGTTGGGAAAACAGAGGATAGAATTATTAAAAGAATATAAAATCATAAAATAAAGTCGAAAATAGTAAATTTAAGAAAAATGTAATGTTGTTGTAAGTTGAAAATATGCAAGAAATATGGTATTTTTAATCTATATTTTGACTATAATAAAGAGGGAAGAGGTAAAATATAGTATGGATAAATATATCAGTAATAAAATAAAAAATATATCGCTATTTATGACTTTTTTTGTAGTTATACTACATTCAAACAACTTAGAAAAATCAAACGTAGTAAATTTAAATTCTGTGGTACAGAACTTTATAGGACAAGGTATAGCTAGGGTAGCTGTTCCTATATTCTTCCTAATATCAGGATATTTATTTTTCTACAACTTCGTTCCAAGTATGGAAAAATGGAAGTATAAATTTAAAAGCAGATTCCACAGCTTATTTATACCATATGTAATTTGGTGTACTGGATGGCTAATAATTTTATACTTAGTTGAATTACTACCAATTGGAAGGGCATTATTCTCTGATAGAATAGTATCAGATTATACATTAAAGGAATTATTCGTAAATACATACGTATATCCACTACCATACCAATTTTGGTATATAAGATCATTGATGTTAGATGTATTATTAACACCAGTGTTCTACTATATAATAAAATCATTAGGCAAAAAATCACTACCTATATTTATTGTAATTTGGTTCTTATATCCAATATCAGAGATGTTTGGAGGAGTATGGATATTACAAATATTTAATTATCCATTCATGTTATTTGGAATAGGGGCAGCTCTTGCAATAAACAAAGTAGACTTACGCTTTAAATCAGTAACAGAAAATCAAGTTGTAGTAATAGGAATTATATATATATTAGCGTGTGCAGTTAGGGCAGCCCTTATGTACACAGATTTACCATTATTAGATTTAGCAGAGAACGTAGTAATCTTATTTGGTGTTCCGTTTATGTGGTTATTATACGATAGAATGGACAACATAAAAAATAAGAAATTCAAAATGGCTAAATACGGAATATTTATATACTTCTTCCACATACCATTCCAATCTATCCTTAAAAAGATATGGTTTAAAG
>OLNY01001349.1_pt1 | contig 19758 bp, 16 predicted proteins | sample 1671981 | NCBI WGS metagenome assembly OLNY01 (sample SAMEA3136632, study PRJEB25190) | human gut metagenome | biome: human gut; feature: human-associated habitat; material: faeces | place: Austria | collected 2013
CAATACACTTGGCAGGTAGCAAGAATCCCCTGACTTTAGGCATGGGGAGTGTCAAAGTAACAATCCCACTGCAGATTGCTTCTAAAGAAGCATTGCAGCCATCATTCGAGGATAATGATTTCAGCTGCCTAGAAGGAAAACGTATCTTGCTTGCGGAAGATAATGATCTGAATGCTGAAATCGCAATCGAATTATTGAAAGAAAAGGGTATGATCATTGATCGTACCAAAGATGGTATTGAATGTATTGATGCGTTAATCAAACAAAAACCACACACATATGTATGTATCTTGATGGATATACAAATGCCTCACATGGATGGCTATGAAGCTGCAAAGAGCATTCGTTCATTAAAAGATCCATCTTTCAGCAGCATTCCAATCATTGCGATGACTGCAAATGCATTTAAAGAAGATCAGGATAAAGCGTATGCATCTGGTATGAATGACTATATTCCAAAACCAATTGATATTAAAAATGTATGTAAAACCATCAGCAAATATGTCCAGGAATGATATAATTCTTAATGATGAAGAGTAAATGGACATTATTGCAGGAAAAGTTTCTATATTTCTGTATTACGATAGCTATATTCATGAGTATCTATCTTTCAGGTTTCTTTTTCATGCAGTTTCTTGCGTTTGCAATGAAAGTTCATCCATACGTATCATTCACTTTCTATATCTTTTTATGGATCATTGATACTTTCATTACAAAGAAGCTGATGCTTTCTAAAGTTATGATCTATTGGATAATGAAGAAGTCTTGAATCATATACATAAATCGAGAAAGGAAACGTATGTTATGAAAAAATACACATTAGATGATTTTATCAATGAGGAATGTGCTACGGATCCTGAATTCAAACAAATTTGGGACGAAGATGAGCCTGAAAGAGAATTTGCTATATCTATGATTCATGCAAGAAAATCAAAAAATACGACACAGAAGCAACTTTCGAAGATGACTGGTATCAGCCAAGGTAAACTCTCCAAAATTGAAAACGGGGAAGCAAATCCAACACTAAAAGTTATGTCAAAAATTGCCAATGCACTAGGCATGAACATTAGTCTTGTTCCAAAACAAGTGCAGATGTTGCAGATTCGCTAGAAAAATTTGATGGAAACACCATGTGTTTATTCATGGTTAGTTCAGTGAACGCAATCCAAGAATATAGAAAACATAATGGTGCAAATAAGAAAGATGAACACTATCTAGCAGAATGATTACGTTAAATCATGAAATATATGCAAAAATCTTGATTGCAATCTTTGTTAACTATGTTAAAATTGACATGCATTGAAGAAAAGTAGTATTTGAATCCCTGCATTCTAGAAAGCACTGTGGTTGATGAAAAACAGGCATGTATATTCAAAGAAGTCGTTTCTGAGCATTTCTAGATGAACATTAGTAGTTTAGAACGTTTCTAGCACGTTACGCTATCAAGAAGCAAACAAAGGTGGTACCACGTTATTACACGTCCTATGTATTTTCAGGACGTTTTTTATTTATCTCAGGAGGTTATTTATGGAAAAGAATCTAGCACAGAAGTATGACCACAAAGCAGTAGAAGAAGGAAAATATGATGGTTGGGTAAGCAAAGGCTATTTCACGGCAGGTGATAAATCTAAAGACCCATATACAATTGTCATTCCACCACCAAACGTCACAGGTATTCTTCATATCGGACACGCCTATGACAATACATTACAGGATATTATTGCACGCTATAAGCGTATGCAGGGCTTTGATATGTTGTATCTGCCAGGTATGGACCACGCTGGTATTGCAACACAGGCAAAGGTTGACGCACGTTTGAAGTCTGAAGGTATTTCTCGCTATGACATTGGAAGAGAAAAATTCTTGGATCGTGCATGGGAGTGGAAGGAAGAATACGCAGCTACAATTCGTAAGCAGTGGGCGAAGCTAGGAAACTCCTTAGACTATACAAGAGAACGTTTCACAATGGATGATGGCTTAAATGAAGCAGTCAAGCATGTATTCGTTACTTTATACAACGAAGGTCTGATCTATCGTGGATGGAGAATCATCAACTGGGATCCAGAAGCACGTACAGCATTAAGTAATATTGAAGTATACTACCAGGATGATCCAGGCAAGATGTACTACATGAACTATGAAACAGTAGAAGATCATGAACATTTCATTGTCGCTACAACGCGTCCTGAAACAATGTTTGGCGATGTTTGCGTTGTTGTGAACCCTAACGATGAAAAGACAAAGCATCTGATTGGCAAGCACTGCATCAATCCAGCAAACAATCAGGAACTTCCAATCATTGGAGATGACTATATTGAAATTGGTTTTGGTACAGGTATTATGAAATGTACACCTGCACATGACCCTAACGACTATGCAATTGCTGAAAGACATCATTTAGAAAAGCCTATCTGTATGAATCCAGATGGAACAATGAATGCAATCTGTGGTAAAGAATTTGAAGGCATGGATCGTTATGAATGCAGAGAAAAACTTGTAGAAAAGTTTAATGCGGAAGGTGTCATGGATCATATTGAAGACATCACACATAACGTTGCACACTCTGAAAGAACACATTGTGTTGTTGAACCATACCTGTCTCAGCAATGGTTTGTTAAGATGAAGCCATTGGCAGAAGACGTATTAAAGAATCAGAATGATCCTGATCAGAAGATCAACTTCTATCCAGAAAGATTTGAAAAGACATTTACACAATGGCTTGAAAATATTGAAGACTGGTGTATTTCTAGACAGTTATGGTGGGGTCATAGAATTCCAGCATGGTATAACGATGAAACAGGTGAAACATACGTAGGCATGGAAGCACCAGAAGGTGATGCGTGGAAGCAGGATGAAGATGTATTAGATACATGGTTCTCTAGTGCATTATGGCCATTCTCTACACTTGGCTGGCCTGAAGAAACAGAAGATTTCAAGCGTTACTATCCAACAAGTACACTTGTTACTGGATATGATATTATCTTCTTCTGGGTAGCACGTATGGCATTTGATGCTAGACACTTTACAAATAACCGTCCATTCAAGGATGTGCTCATTCATGGTCTGATTCGTGATGCACAGGGTAGAAAGATGTCCAAGTCATTAGGCAACGGTATTGATCCAATGAAGGTTATTGATGACTATGGCGTTGATGCATTGCGCTTCTTCCTCACAACAAACTCTGCACCTGGTCAGGATATGCGTTATATTCCTGAAAAGGTTGAAGCAAGCTGGAACTTCATCAACAAGATCTGGAATGCTTCTAGATTCGTATTAATGAATCTTCCAGAAGGTATGAAAGAAAGTGATGTTGATTTGACTCACTTGACTGTCAGTGAGACTTGGATCTTGAACAAGTTGAATGCAACAATTGATACTGTTACAGCAAACATGGACAAGTATGAGTTTGGTATTGCTGGAAATGCACTATACAGCTTTATCTGGGATGATTTCTGCAGCTGGTATGTAGAAATGAGCAAGTCTGCATTGAATGGCGAAGATGAACTTGCCAAGAAGGGTGCACAGTCAACACTTTATGTTGTACTCAATGCAATCGTTAAGCTGTTATCTCCATTTATGCCATTTGTATGTGAAGAAATCTATCAGACACTTCCACACACAAAGGAATCTATCTGTTTAGAAAGCTGGCCTGAAAAGATTACAGGTATTGATGCAAGTGGACTCAAGGATATGGATCGTTTGATTTCCGCAATTTCCAAGATTCGTGAAGTCAAGAATACAAATGATTTGAAACCATCTGCACCAATCCATGTTCTCATCAAGGATCTTGATGGCAATCCATTACAGCCAAAGGAAAACCTCTCTGCAATCATGCAGAAGATGGCAAAGGCTGAATGGTGTGCTGCATTAGATGGTGACTTAACAGTTGAAACCATCTATGAAGGTACATTGTATATTCCAAGTTCTGAACTTTCTGATCCTGAAGAAGAAAAGAAGAAGCTGAATGCTGAAAAGGAAAGACTAGAGAAGGAATTGGATCGTTCTCATAAGATGCTAAGCAACCAGTCCTTTATTGCCAAGGCACCTGAAGCAAAGGTACAGGCAGAAAAAGACAAACTCGCAGCTTATGAAAAACAATATCAGGCAATTGTCGATCGTCTTGCGGTACTAAATCATTAATGACAATGGTATAATCTCTACTAGAAATAGTAGAGATTTTATTTTTTGAGAGGTAACCTTATGGCAGAAGAAAAAAAGAAACATACCGCGCTGAAAATCATTGGTGGTGTCATGGCAACTGCGGCGAGTGCCTATGCTGGATTTTCTTATGTAATCTTTCGACATGCATTTGATTTGAAGCGTTCTATGATCCATAAATCAACAAACCTGATTCATTGTGATACAGAAAAAGAAGAGTGGTTTATGCATAGTGAAAAGAAAGACTGCTTTATGAATTCTTATGATGGATTAAAGCTGCATGCATTAGCACTTGAAAATCATCATGAAAGCAATACATGGATCATTCTGGTGCATGGAACATCTTCTTACTTCAAGAACATGATTGATTATATGTATGAAGCAGATCATAGAGGATATAACATTCTCGCAATTGATCAAAGAGGATGTGGTACAAGTGAAGGAAAGTATACATCTCTTGGATGGAATGAACATTATGATCTGATGAACTGGATTAATTATCTGATCAGCATGCATAAAGATGCTAAGATTGCATTGTTTGGCTTGAATACAGGCGGTGCAACGGTCATTAATGCAGTGGGAGATTATTTACCTAACCAGGTCAAGTGTGCTGTAGAAGATGGCGCCTACAGCAGTATTAAAGATATTATTAACTATACAACACGTAATTTAGCACATGTTGAAGCAAAGCCATTTCTTCCAGCTGTTGATGTACTTGTAAAGCAGATCCTGCATTTCTCATTGCATGATGTATCCCAAAAGCAACAGCTAAGAGAAGCTGAAGTACCAATGTTATTTATTCATGGCAGTACAGATACAACAGTACCTACAAGTATGGTATTTGATAACTACTATGCATGTGCTTCTGAAAAGGAATTATATGTTGTGGAAGGAAAGGGATATAACGAAACATATACTAGTCCTGAATACTTCAATCGTTTATTTTCCTACATTGATAAACATATTCATGAATAGACTTTAGACGCTGCAAAATTGAATGAATATAAACATTCAAACAACTTAAGCAACAAGAGGTACATATGATCATTCTATGTACTTCTTTTTTATTTCAGAATGAGAAGTAATTGTCCTTAAGCTCCTGACAGTCTATGCTACGCTTTTAGAATTCATCATAGACAAGATCAAGATTTTTCTTCATTTTACAAATACTCGGTGTATTTGACCTTATACTTGCGTCGTATGCGACGCAAGTGTGAGGTGTAAAATGATTAAGAGCTATTTTTATTTTAGATTTTTCAGTCTTTGATTCAACTCATGTATAATCATGAATTTGCTTATATTTATACATTTTTTTATCGTTTGAAAATCAAGGCAATATTAAAATCAGTGTAAATGTAATGTAAAAAAATCACATTTTTTTCACAAAATAATGGCTTTTTGGTAGCGCTTGCAATATAATAGGTAAAAGAATTAAGAGGAGGCTATAATGGCTAACAAAAAGTATGTTTATAAGTTTGCTGAAGGTAATGCAAACATGCGTGAACTTTTAGGTGGTAAGGGCGCAAACCTTTCTGAAATGCGTTCTTTGAACTTGCCAGTTCCTGAAGGATTCACAATCACAACTGAGTCTTGTATCAAGTACTACACAGATGGGGAAACAATTTCTAGTGACGTACAGGAACAGATTGATGAACACGTTAAATGGTTACAGGAAGAAACAAACAAGAAGTTTGGTGATAATGAAAATCCATTACTCGTTTCTGTAAGATCTGGTGCACGTGCTTCTATGCCAGGTATGATGGATACAATCTTAAACCTTGGTATCAACGATGAAGTTGTCAAGGTAATTGAAAAGCAGAGTGGAAACAAGCGTTTCGCTTATGATTCCTACAGAAGATTCATTCAGATGTTCTCTGACGTTGTTATGGGACTTTCTAAGAGCAAGTTTGAAGAAATCATCGATGAAATGAAGGAAGCTAAGGGCGTTAAGCTGGATATTGACTTAGATGCTGACGATATGGAAGAACTTACAAAGAAGTTCAAGGCTTTCTATCAGGAAAAACTCAACGAAGAATTCCCTCAGGATCCTATCGTTCAGTTAGAGAGATCTATCATGGCTGTATTCCGTTCCTGGAATAATGAAAGAGCTATCTATTATAGAAGAGTTAACGACATCCCTGATTCCTGGGGTACAGCTGTTAACGTAATGGAAATGGTATTTGGCAACATGGGTAACGATTGTGGTACAGGTGTTGCATTTACTAGAAACCCAGCAACTGGTGAAAACAAGCTATTCGGTGAATTCTTAATGAATGCACAGGGGGAAGACGTTGTTGCGGGTATCCGTACACCATCTCCAATCGCTGATCTTGAAAAGACAATGCCAGAAGCATACAACGAATTCGCAAGAGTCGCTGATATCCTTGAAAAGCATTATCATGATATGCAGGATATGGAATTTACAATTGAACATGGAAAACTATTCATGCTTCAGACACGTAATGGTAAAAGAACTGCAAACGCTGCATTAAAGGTAGCAGTTGATATGGTTGATGAAGGTCTTGTAACTGTTGATCAGGCATTACTGATGGTTGAACCAAAACAGTTAGATGACTTGCTCCACCCAACATTTGATCCAAGTGATCTGAAGGCTAAGGAAGGCGATGTGATCGCTACTGGTTTAGCTGCTGCTCCAGGTGCAGGTGCTGGTACAGTTGTATTTACTGCTGAAGATGCTGAAAAGGCTGCAGAAGCAGGCAAGAAGGTTGTTCTTGTTCGTCTTGAAACTTCTCCAGAAGATATCAAGGGTATGGCTGCTGCACAGGCTATCGTTACAGCTCGTGGCGGTATGACATCTCATGCTGCTGTTGTTGCTAGAGGTATGGGTGCCTGCTGCGTATCTGGATGTGGTAATCTGAAGGTTGATGAAGCTAACAAGTGCTTTACAGTTGATGGCGTTACATATACAGAAAATGATGTGATCTCTGTTGATGGTAATACAGGTAGAGTTTACAAGGGTGAAGTTAAGACAGTTCCAGCAACAATTTCTGGCAACTTTGCTAAGTTTATGAACTGGGCTGATGAAAAGAGAAGACTGCAGATCAGAACAAATGCTGATACACCTGCAGATGCTGCAAAGGCTGTTGAATTCGGTGCTGAAGGTATTGGTCTAGTTAGAACAGAACATATGTTCTTCAATACAGCTGATCGTATCAAGGCTATCCGTATGCTTTGTGTATCTAGAACGCCTGAACAGCGTGCTAAGGCATTGGCTGCGATGGAACCTTACCAGACAGAAGACTTCATTGGTATCTTTGAAGCTATGGGTGGCAGAAATGTTACTGTTCGTCTATTAGATCCACCTCTACATGAATTCTTGCCACATGGCGACAAGGAAGCACAGGACGTTGCTGAAGCATTAGGTATCTCTATTGCTGATATCGAAGCTGCTGCAGAAGAACTCAAGGAATTCAATCCAATGATGGGTCATAGAGGATGCCGTCTAGACGTTACATATCCTGAACTTGGTGCTATGCAGGCACGTGCTATTATCAACGCTGCATTAAAGGTAAATACAGAACATCCTGACTGGAACTTCGTTCCTGAAATCATGGTTCCACTTGTTGGTGAACCTAAGGAATTGGAATATGTTGCTAACGTTGTCAAGGCTGAAGCTGACAAGATCATTTCTGAAGCTAACAGCACAATGACATATAAAGTTGGTACAATGATTGAAATTCCACGTGCTGCGCTATTAGCTGGTGAAATTGCTGAAACAGCTGAATTCTTCTCATTTGGAACAAATGACTTGACACAGATGACATTTGGTTTCTCAAGAGATGATGCTGGCAAGTTCTTACCTGACTACTACAACAAGCACATCTATGAATCTGATCCATTCGCTCATGTTGATACAAAGGGTGTTGGTCAGTTGATCAAGATGGCTAGTGAAAGTGGTAGAGCTACAAGAAGTGATATTCACTTAGGTGTATGTGGTGAACATGGTGGTGACCCAGCTTCTATTGAATTCTTCAATGCTGTTGGATTGAACTATGTATCTTGTTCTCCATACCGTGTACCTATCGCTCGTTTAGCTGCTGCACAGGCTGAAATCCGTCGTACAGGTTCAAACAAGTAATTATCAAAACGAATAGAAGAGACTTTCGGGTCTCTTCTTTTGTTTTGGTAAAGTATAGAAAAAATGATAAATAGAACGGTAAAAGATATAATTGGTACAGGAAAAGATAAGGAGTCTAATTATGCCAAATAGTAAAATAGTTTCTGATTTCGAAAATTATGATAATGATCGTGAAACGGTTCAGGTTGAAGTACAGACAAAAAAATATGATCGAATCGAAGCACAGTTACGTTTGATGTATGAACTTGCTGAAGGAAGAAGATCAGGAGAAGAGGGAGGCTGGATTTCTTCAAAAGATGTAAGAAATTATTTCAAAGTTCGTGCGAATACAAAGTGAAATTAAATACGATGAAAGGAATTATGGATAAAGTGGATGAGATTACATCTTTTCGAAAATCTTGCATAAAGCAAGAATTTGATCATCGTCTAGATAATGGATAACGTTATGTTATATTTGGAAATAATCTTGCTTTTATCGTCTAAGACTAGGCAATATGATTTATGTTGCCTGTGTAATTTATTCTGATAGAAATCTCTTAATTTTCTATATTTTAGAGTCGTAATATAAAAAAGAACCCGACGCATCAAGTTCTTTTTGGGTGTTGTCCGAAGACGACCACCGCAATTCATAGTTATTTTTATATCATATGGCTTAAAATGATACAAGGCTATTTAAGTGCTGTATTGAGAATAAATATAACAGAGTGTTTGCATATATTAGAATAGGAGAAAACATATGACCGGTAATACTAAGAAAATGATTTCTATGACTGAAGTAAATCGTAACTTTTCAAAAGCAGTAAAGATTGCAAATGCTGATGAATCTGTTTTTATAATGCAAGATAATAAACCTGAATATATTTTATTGAAAATTAACAATCATGATAAATACGAAACTGCTGATGATAAAGAACTTGATGCTGTTTCCAGACAATTACTTGAGCAGAATAAAGAAGCGTACAAAAAGCTTGCAAAATAAAAGTAATGATGAAAGCTCACTATGATGATGTATTATCTTGGTTAATTGAACATGTTGTGTGGCGGTAGTTTTGAGACTATCGCTTTTTATTTTCTTAATCATTTTGTACCATATGTCTATTAGAAACTTTTACGTCTCTTCTTTTCTTTTTGTAATTGTTTTAAAATAGAGTTAACAATATTTTAGGAGACACCTATGGAAAAATATATCATGGCAATTGATGAGGGTACGACTTCTACACGTGCAATTCTTTTTAATCACGCAGGAGAAATCGTATCTGTCGCACAAAAAGAATTTACACAGTATTTTGCACAGGAGGGATGGGTAGAACATGATGCAAATGAAATCTGGCTTGCATTACTTGCATGTATGAGTGAATGCATCATGAAGTCTCATATTGATCCATCTCAGGTAGCTGGCATTGGTATTACAAACCAGAGAGAAACTGCAGTCATCTGGAACAAAGATACAGGACTGCCAATCTATAAGGCAATTGTATGGCAAAGCAGACAGACAGTTGATATCTGTAATGATTTGATTGAAAAAGGGTATAATGAAACATTTCATAAGAAAACAGGCTTAAGAATTGATCCATACTTTTCTGCAACAAAATACCGCTGGATCTTAGATCATGTTGATGGTGCAAAACAACTTGCCGCACAAGGTAAACTGTTATGTGGAACAATGGATACATGGATTGTGTATTGTCTTTCTGGCGGAAAAGCACATGTTACGGACTATACAAATGCGAGTCGTACATTGCTGTATAACATTTATGATTTATGCTGGGATGAAGAATTATGTTCTATCTTGGATATTCCAATGAACATGCTTCCAGAAGTTAAAGATTCTTCTTGTATCTATGCGCATACTGCACCATATCATTTTTTCAATCATGAAGTTCCAATCTGTGCAATTGCTGGGGATCAGCAATCTGCATTGTTTGGTCAATCGTGCTTTATGGAAGGAGAAGCAAAGAATACATATGGAACAGGTGGCTTCCTGTTAATGAATACAGGTACAACACCAAAGGAATCTAATGATGGTTTATTGACAACGATTGCATGGGGACTGAATGGAAAGATTTCTTATGCATTGGAAGGTTCTATCTTTGTTTCAGGCAGTGCAATCCAGTGGCTGCGTGATGAAATGGAATTCTTTGAAAAGAGCAGTGAATCAGAAAGCTATGCGAAGAAAGCAAACAAGGAGAGTGGTGTCATGGTAGTACCAGCATTTGTAGGTTTAGGTGCTCCTTACTGGGATGATTCTTGCAGGGGTGCAATCTTTGGTATTACGCGTGGTACAACAAAGTATGACATTACAAAGGCAACACTGGATTCCTTAGCTTATCAGACACGTGATGTTCTGGATGCCATGGCAAAAACATGCCAGGTATCGATTCCTAGATTGCGTGTAGATGGCGGTGCATGTGCAAATAATTATCTGATGCAGAAGCAGGCAGATATTATGCAATGCAGTATTATTCGACCATCTGTATTAGAATCTACTGCACTTGGTGCTGCTAGACTGGCAGCACTTGCAATCAACTACTGGACAATGGATGATATTCGCAAACAAGACAGTGAAGATACGATCTTTGAACCATCTATTTGTAAAGAGGAAGCAGATGCAATGTATGATCGTTGGCAGAAAGCAGTGAATGCTGCTAGAATGTTTACGAAGTAAAGTTTTATTGGAGCATATACGTATTTGTTATATGCTCTTTTTTGAGATACTGTTTTATCATGGTAAAATAAAGTGAAAATGAATGGAAGGAGGTTTTATGTATTATTTGAAATTGTTTGATGAAACACTGTTAAAGTTTGACATGGATAATACAATCACATTGAAAATATCAAATATACAGATTCTTTCTGCAGATAAAAAACGTTTTCCAGAAGCTTTACAGTTCGAAGTGAATGAAGAAACAATCAAAGAATTTTTGGAACAAAGAATTGTTCCTAAAAATAGAACATTTGTGAAAAATATTCTTGAAGCAAATGATCTTGATTTCAGAGATGTAAAAGGCGTGATTGATATTTCGAAAGGATTGTCATTAACAGATTGTTTTTGGATTGTTACAGATGATTCTTTGAAATTTGAGGATTATAACTTGTTTGACAATCATTTTTCTTCCGTTCTTTCTCTGGTTGCTTTTACTGGATATACATCAAAAATTAAAGGCATAGCGACTTCACCAGAATTCACAACCGATGGTGCTTTGCCAAAAGCATGGAGAAGAATCGATAATGAAGTATATTTGTATAAAGGCAGTACAGAATATTTAAAAGCAAGTAATGGCGGAAATGAACCATATAGTGAATATTATGTTTTTCAAATTGAGGAATTATTAGGAATCAAAGCAATTCAATATGATCTAGAAAAGTGGAAAGGAATGCTTGCTTCAACTTGCCGTTTATTTACTTCTAAAGAGTATTCATATGTTCCAATTTATCAGGCTTCTAGATGTAAAGATATTGTGAGTGTTCATGACTGGTGTTGTGAACATGGGTATGAGAAAGATTTTGCGGATATGATCCTATTGGATAGTTTAACATTTAATTGGGATAGACATTTAGGAAATTTTGGTGTGATGAAGGATAATTCGACAGGTGAATATATTTGTTTTGCTCCGCTTTTTGATAATGGAGCTGGGCTCTTATCAGATGCTCCTGTAGATATTTTCTTTGACGATAAGGAATTTAACGAATATTGGAGAACAAATAAAGAACTTCAGAAATCCAATTATGGTGGCGACTATCGTGAACTAGTCAAAGCGTATTGTGGAACACAACAAATTGCAAAGCTAAGAAAACTGTTGCATTTCACATTTGAAAAACATGAAAAGTATAATCTGAATGATAAAAGATTAAAGATGCTTGCAAATATGATTCAAGAGCGGGCTATGGAATTGATACAAATTCTAGAAGCAGAGAAAAATTGATGCATTAAATATACTTGCGAAACATATAAAAACGATGTATATTAAAGGCGTAAACAAGGAGTGCGAAAGCACTCCTTATGTTGTGCTTGGGAGGCGTATGGATAGAATTGAACATTTAAAAGAATTGTTTCAGCCAGTATTTGAAAGAAACAGTGTCATTCTTTATGATCTTGTTTTTCGAACGAATGGAAGCGAAAGAACATTAGAAGTATCTATCATGAAAGAAGATGGAAGTATGGATCTGGATACCTGTGCTTTAGTTTCTGAACAGATTTCAGAAATCTTAGATCAGGAAGATCCAATCAAGGAAGAGTACACATTAGAAGTTTGTTCACCAGGAGCAGAAAGAGAAATCAAGAATCTTGATGAAATCAAACAAGGTATGTATGTGTATGTTCGTTTGAAACATCCATTTAAAAAGATGCTTGAATTCACTGGTGAGATCTTAGATGTAAATGAAAATATTGTTCATCTATCATACCGTGATAAAGCTGCTGTTAGAAAAGCAGAATTTACGAAGGAAGACATTGACTTCATTCGTTTGGCTGTAAAATTTTAAGGAGAGAAACATGGAATACAAAAAAATGCTAAGAGCTTTGAGTGATGTTGAAGAACAAAGAAATATCTCTGAAGCTGTAATCCTGGAAGCTTTGAATGAAGCTGTTGCAAAAGCATATAAAAAAGATGCTGAACTTCAGGATATTGATGTTGTTGCTGAACTCAATGAAAAGAAAAAGAAGTTTGATCTTTATCAGAACTACTTAGTACTTGAAAGTGATGACGATGTTCAGGATGATGAATTGGAAATTGGTTTAGAAGAAGCTAGAGCAATTGATCCAACTGCTGAAGTTGGCGGTAAGATCAGAAGACCAATTGAAGAAGTTGAATTGTCTAGAGCTGCAGTTTCTATTGCGAAGAATGTCATTCGTCAGAAGATCAGAGAAGCTGAAAAGAGTGCTGTCTATGATGAATACAAAGACAAGATCGATGAAATGTTTATCGGTGTTGTTGAATCTGTGAAAGATAAGTTTGCATTGATCAATCTTGGCAAGTCTGTTGCCTTGATGCCTCATTCTGCACAGATTCCTGGCGAAGTATTAAGAGAAGGTGACAAGACAAGAGTTGTTATTACAGCTGTCAATAAAGATACAAAGGGTTCTCAGGTTCTTGTATCTAGAGCGGATGCAATGCTTGTAAAAAGACTGTTTGAAAAGGAAGTTCCTGAAATCTATAACGGTATCGTTGAAATCAAGGCAATTGCTAGAGATGCTGGTGATAGAACGAAGATGGCTGTACTGTCTCATAATCCAGACATTGATCCAATTGGTGCATGTATTGGACCTAGAGGTAACCGTGTACAGAACATCATTGATGAATTGAATGGTGAAAAGATTGATATCTTTGAATACTCTAATGATGTCAGTGTTCTTGTAAAGAATGCTTTAGCACCTGCAGTTGTGACTGCAGTATTGCCTGGCAGAGATGATAACAGTCTGCTTGTTATTGTTGATGCTGCGCAGCTTTCTCTTGCAATTGGAAAGCGTGGCAAGAATGCTAGACTTGCGGTGAAGCTGACAAATCACAAGATCGATATCAAGACACGTGAAGAAATTGAAGAAGCAGGTATGGATTATGAAGCTTTACTTGCACAGGCTGAAGTATTGAAGCAGAAGGCTGCTGAAAAGACAGCACAAGAAAATGAAATGAAGCGTGCTGAAGCCATCAAGGAACAGGAAGAAAAGAAGGCTGCAGCTGCTGAAAAGATTGCCGCACTGAAAGAAAATGCTGGCAGTGAAGATGATGACTTCATCCCTGAAGAAATGATGGAAACATTAAGTGAAAATGTGCTTGATGAAATGGATGAAGAAGATACTAAGGAAGAAGAAACAGCAGCAAATGAAGAAACACCTGCTGCTGTAGAAGAACCTGTCGTAGAAGAAGACAACGAAGTTGAAGAAGAAGTAGAAAGCGAAGAACCACTCGTGGAAGAAAAGAAGAGTAACAAACACGCTGACCTCGAAGAAATGGCAGCAAACAATACATACGTATCCAAGTTTGAAAAGTTAGCAGATACAAGCAAGAAGGCTGAAGCTAAGGGCAAGAAGAAGTTCAAGAAGAAGAGTGATGAAGATAACTACAAGCTCTCTAACAAGGAACTGCAGCAACAGCTCAAGGATAAGCTTGCAACACGTGCAACTGCTTCTCAAATCTATTCTGAAGAAGAACTTGCTGAAATCGAAGCACAGCAGGAAGCTGAAGAAGAAAAAGAATACGATATCGATTACGATGAATACGAAGATTACTACGGCGAGGATGAATAATCATGCCTAGAAAGATTCCAATGAGACGCTGTGTCGCTACGGGCGAGCAGTGTGCTAAAAAAGATCTTCTTCGCATCGTTCGTACACCAGAAGGGAATCTTGCAGTAGATCCTACAGGAAAGGCCAATGGCCATGGCGCATATCTTAAGAAAAGCCTGGATGCTGTAGAAGCTGCAAAGAAAAACGGTGCTTTAAAAAGAGCACTGAAGATGGATATTCCTGATTCATTCTATGAAGAAATCAAAAAAGCAATCTAAATGAATGCAAATACGAAAAGAGGCGATGTAAGAATATGATTGTTTCGCATCATGAATAGTGATGCATTAAGAAAGGGAGGTTATCTATGCCAAAGAATACAAAGAGTAATGGTTCTAAAAACAAAAAGAACAATAACAAAACTCGCAATAACAATAATAAAAACTTTGACAGCAAGCCTAAGAAGGTTGTTGAAGAAGTTCACGCAATTACATATACAGATGGAATCACAGTTGGTGAATTAGCTGAAAAGATTGCTCATCCTTCTACGGATATCATTAAAACATTATTCATGGAAGGAAAAGCAGTTACAATCAATACACCACTGGATGATGAAACTGTTGAACTTTTATGTATCTCTTATGATATTGAACCAACAAAGGTAAAAGAAAGAGAAGAAGATACATTGGAAGTGGAAGAAGTTACTGATCCAGATCTTCTTGAAGAACGTCCACCTGTTGTTACAATCATGGGACATGTTGACCATGGTAAAACAACACTTCTGGATACGATTCGTAAGTCTAAGGTAGCAGCTGGTGAAGCTGGTGGTATTACGCAGGCAATTGGTGCTTACCAGGTTTCTATTAATGGTAGAAAGATTACATTCCTGGATACACCTGGTCACGAAGCATTTACAGCGATGAGAGCACGTGGTGCATCTATTACAGATATCGCTGTTATCGTTGTTGCTGCAGATGATGGTGTTATGCCACAGACACGTGAAGCAGTTGACCATGCAAAGGCTGCTGGCGTACCTATCATTGTTGCGGTCAACAAGATGGATAAGCCAGATGCTAATCCAGATCACGTCATGGGTGAAATGAGTGATCTTGGAGTAATGCCTGAAGAATGGGGTGGAGATACAGTCTTTGTTCCTACAAGTGCAAAAAAGGGTGATGGTATTGATGACCTTTTGGAAACAATTCTTACAGTTGCAGATATCAAGGAATTGAAAGCTGCACCAAATACAGTCGCTACAGGTTCTGTCATTGAAGCAAAGCTTGATAAGGGCAGAGGACCAGTAGCAACATTGCTTGTACAGAATGGTACACTTCATCAGGGTGATCCAGTTGTTGTTGGTACATCCTTTGGTAAAGTTAGAAGAATGACAGATGAAAATGGTCATACATTGAAGTCTGCTGGTCCTTCTACACCTGTTGAAATCATTGGTTTGAATGATGTACCTGAAGCTGGTGACTTGTTTAGAAACTTTGACGATGAAAAGGAAGCAAGAGCTTTAGCAGATCGTCGTAAGAGAAGAAAGCTGGAAGCGGAAAGAAGAAAGACAAGTGCTATGTCACTTGAAGACTTGTCTGCACAGATTGAAGCAGGCAACATTAAGGAAGTACCTATTATCATCAAGGCTGACGTACAGGGTTCTGCAGAAGCTGTAAAGTCAAGTATGGAAAAGCTTGAAGTTGGTGATGTTAAGATCAATGTTATTCATGCAACTGCTGGTGCAATTACAGAAAGTGATATTATGCTTGCGGATGCTTCTAAGGCTATGATTATTGGCTTTAATGTTAGACCGGATGCAAATATTCGTAAGAAGGCTGAAGAAGCTGGTGTTGAAATTCGTTTGCATAACATCATCTATAAGGCTACTGAAGAAATGGAACTTGCCATGAAGGGTATGCTTGAACCAGTATATGAAGATGTAACAATTGGTGAAGCTGAAGTGAGAGAAACATATAAGGTTTCTAGAGTTGGTACAATTGCTGGATGTATGGTGACAGATGGCAAGGCAAAAGCAAACTGTGGTGTGCGTTTGATTCGTGAAGGTATCATTGTGTATGATGGCAAACTTGGCTCTTTACAGAGATTCAAGGATCAGGCTAAGGAAGTACTTTCTGGTTATGAATGTGGTCTTACAATTGCAAACTATAACGATATCAAGGTTGGAGATACATTAGAATTCTATGAGGCACAGGAAGTTCCTGTTGAGTAATTATGGCAAAGAACTTTAAGCAGAAAAGATTAGAAGGTATCATCCGAAAGAACATTTCTGAAATTGTGCAGTTTGGTGTGAAGGATCCTAACGTTGGATTTGTGACGATTACTGATGTTCAGGTTTCTAATGATCATTCTTATGCTAAAGTGTTCTGTGAATTCTTAGGACAGGATGCTAGAGCACAGGCTGGTTTAAAAGCACTCAATCGAGCTAAAGGATTTATTCGTACAGAATTATCCCAGAGATTGAGTATTCGAAGATGTCCGGAATTAATCTTCGTGATTGATGAAACGGAAAGAAAAGCGCGTCATATTGATGATATCATTGCATCATTACACAAAGATGATGAAGAATAAGTGAATGAGAGACTCTGGAGACAGAGTCTTTTTATGTGAGAAAAGTGTATGAACTTGAATATACTGTTTTTGAGTGATAAGATACACTAAATAGTGAATTCGATTGAAAATAAGATATTTTGAATAAAATATGCATGTTTAGAATAGTTATACTTGAATAGTTATGAAAGAAGGTACTAATGGCAGAAAGAGCTGTTAATGATGCAACATTACAAAAAGCTGGAGATATCTATCAATATTTAATTGCATTAAAAGATTGCTTTGAATTAACAGATGGTGATTCTTTACAAATTGAAACATATGGCGATGTAAGCATTATAAACAAAAATGGAGGTCGTTTTCAGAAAGAAGTAAAACATCATTTTGGTAAAAGTTCTCTTTCAGATAGAGATATTGATTTTTGGAAAACGCTCGCCAATTGGTATGTAGATTATGAAAGAGTGAAAATTTTTGAAAATTACATACTTAGTACTACAGCTACAATTAGTGAAAACTCTATTTTCTTTGACTGGAATAAAAAATCAAAAGATGCAAAGCTAGAATGTATAAAAGGAATTGGAACAGTATCAAATAATAAAGAAAAAAAATTTAGAGCCCAATATAAGAGAATCTTTAACGAATCGTATAATGAAAGTTACCTTTTGGATATATTAGATAAATTCACAATAGAACATGGTAAGACTGTAATTTCTGGGATATCTGAAGAATTCTCTAAATATGTTGGTCATATACCCTCTGAAAATAGAGATAATTATATAGGCGCTTTGTTAGGTGAAATATTATATAAAGTGAAAGAACCACCTCACAGATGGGTAGTAACCAAGCCTGAATTTGATAAAATTCTACAAGTACAGACAGCAGCATATGGAACTAAAAGCAGTGCTCCATTGCCGAACGAATATGAGAAAGCAGAGCCTCCTGCAAATGAAATTTGTAAACTTAAACAAAAAAATTTTGTCAAGGCTATTCAAGAAATACAATATGATAGAATGATTCCGGATGCCATGTCAGATTATTGGAAAGCAGATTTAACTGTAATTCGATACTTTAATGACAACATGATGTATTTAAAAAGTTTGGAAGCATATAAGGAAGATTTATTAAAAAAGATGCAATATAAAAAAGCAAATAGCGAATTAGATCTTGAAACTGAAAATAAAGATGAACAAATGAAAATTTCAAAAAAACTTTATAATGATGTAATGAGTTGGGATGCTAATGACTTTGGTTCTATAATTCGCAATCAAGGATACTTTCAAAGAGGAGTAATACATAATATAGTTGACGAAAATGAGTTTAGATGGAAAGTGGGCGAAGAAAAAAATGAGCATTAATTACATCACAAGATTATCTATAAATCCGCATTTTTATTCTTTACTTATGCAAAGTTTTCTTTCAGGATATCAAAAGCCATGTGAAATTAAATTGCTAGTCATGGCTATTCCTATTTTGCTTTATGCTGATTCACGAGAAAAGCTAAAACATGCAAATAAGAGAAGTCGAATAGATACATTATTTCAATCTTCTCAAACGATTAGTGAGAGTACGATTTCTGGAAGAACACGATTATCCGGTTATATAGATAGATATAATTACCTGAAAAAATATTGTAAACAAGCTATTATTATCTTGTTTTCTGAGAGAAAAATTACTATAAATAAACACAAAATTATTCTGATGAAAACTATTAGTTATAAAAATTATAAAGATGATATTGGTGAATGGATTAAATGTGCATTTAACCTTGGGGTCGTTTTTTCTAAAGCCACAGAGGATCATTTATCTTTTTTCTTAGGAGTGAATACAAAATGATAAGTTTTATAAAATCTATTATTATCTTTAATAAAAATGGTGATAAAAAAGTTGTTCCACTTGAACAAGGAGTCAACATAATTACAGGTGAATCAAAGACAGGGAAAAGTGCATTGGTAGAAATAATAGATTATTGCCTTTGCAGTACTCGCTGTACAATACCGAAAGGAAAAATAACTGATTTTGCTTATATTTACGTTCTTTTAATGAACATAAATAATAAGACATATGTTATTGCTCGTTATAATTGGAATGACGGTGGAAAAATGGTTTTTAACAAAGTATCTAACGATTTTTCTTCGCAAAATTTAGATATAAATTATTTTGAAGAAAAAAATGCATTATCGTATAAAGATGTAAAAAATGAAATAGAATGCGCATTAGGGTTGTTTATAACTAATATGGCAACTGATCCAGATCAAAAAGGAAAAAAAGCATCTTTGAGAAATATGGTTTCTTATATGTTTCAACATCAAAATCTGATAGCTAGCAAATTTGCACTTTTCTATCGTTTCGCAGATTTTTATAAAAGAAAAGATGTGATTGATCAATTTCCTGTTTTTGCAGGTATGATTAGTCAAGAATATTATAGTGACCTAATTCTATTAAACTCTTTAAAAACACAATTAAAACAGAAAACTAAAAAGAGAAAAGATATTGAAAAAAGCAAAACTTATATAAAAAATAATCTTTGTTCTCTTTTATCAGATTATTTTGCACTTCTTGATTTAAATTTTGATGATAATAGTCCTGTTCAAAAGATGTTTGAGATAGCTTCAAATTTACCAAAATTTGATGAAGCACATCTTTTTGGTGAAAGTAAAATAGTTGAGCTTCCTGTAACATGTAAATGAGGAAGTGGAAAGGAAGAATGAAATAAAAA
>OLNY01001353.1_pt1 | contig 19709 bp, 20 predicted proteins | sample 1671981 | NCBI WGS metagenome assembly OLNY01 (sample SAMEA3136632, study PRJEB25190) | human gut metagenome | biome: human gut; feature: human-associated habitat; material: faeces | place: Austria | collected 2013
ATATATGAAGTAAAACATTTATAAATGGAAGAAAAAAGATAAAATTTTATATTTAAACATAGAAAATAACTTATATTAAGAATTAGTGATAAATAACTTAAAAAAGTATTGATAATGTAAGGAATATAGAATAAAATATGAATATTCGGGTGAAATAAATTGAAAAAATTCGTGTTTTTGAGAAAAAAAGGAAGGTGGATTAAGTGGAAAAATTAAGTAGAAATAATAGAGTTGTAGCCATTACAAAGATATTAATAGAAACTCCTAATAAAGTTATAGGATTAAATAGATTTTCGGAACTTTTAAATGCAGCTAAGTCTACTATTAGTGAAGATATAGTAATAGTGAGAGAAGTATTAGAGAAATTAGAGATGGGATCTATAGAAACTATTTCAGGTGCAGCTGGAGGAATTAAGTTTATTCCTGCAATGGGTCAAAAAGCAAGAGAAGATTTTGCAAATGAATTATGTGAGGCATTACTAGAGGATGGAAGAATTGTACCAGGTAATTTTGTTTATTTAACAGATATAATGTACAATCCGCAAATAGTAAGTAAAGCAGGGGTTATTTTAGCTTCACATTTTCAAAATATGAATATTGATTATATAGTTACAGTTGAAACAAAAGGAATCCCTTTAGCTTATGAAGTAGCTAAAAGTCTTGGTATAGAGCTTGTAATAATAAGAAAAGATAATAAAATTACTGAAGGGCCAACAGTTACAATTAATTATGTATCAGGCACAAGTGGAAGAATTCAACAAATGGCATTAGCTAAAAAATGTATGAAACCATCAAGTAAATGTGTATTTATAGATGACTTTTTAAGAGGTGGTGGAACTGCTGAAGGAATTAGAGCTCTTTTAAAAGAATTTGAGAGTGAATTAGTTGGAACAGGAGTTCTTGTAGATAATGTTGGAATAGAAAATAAGAGAACTACTGATTATATTTCAATTATTGATTTAGAATACAATAAAGAAGAGGAAAGACTTAACGTTAGACCGTCTGCATTTATAAAATAATATAAATACAGTTGCTTTAAAATAATATATGGAAAATTTTAAAAAAAATTAAGTAAAAAAAAGGATTTTTAAACTTTTTATAGAAATAAATTATTATAAAGCAACTGGAGGTGTAGTGAAATGACAATCACAGACGTTAGAATTAGAAAGATAGCAGCAGAAGGAAAAATGAAAGCTATAGTTTCTATAACATTTTATAATGAATTCGTTGTTCATGATATTAAAGTTATCGAAGGACAAAATGGTTTATTTATTGCAATGCCAAGTAGAAAAACACCGGATGGAGAATTTAAAGATATTGCTCATCCAATAAACACAGATACTAGGGAAAAAATTCAAGAATCTATTTTAAAGGCTTATGAAGCTGCAGTAGAGGAAGAAAACGTTGTTATAAATGAATAATAATGTAAATAAGAGGAATATATATCTATATATTCCTCTTATTTTATTATTTTTTTGAAGAGTTGAAATACTTTATTTAATGCAATATAATATATAAGAAATATGCACGAACGTTTTAGGATAAAATTTGTATTTTATCCTTAAATTTTATAGAGAGGTGAGTTTATGTATAAATGTGCTCTAATATTAGCAGCAGGTCAAGGAAAGAGAATTAAATCAGATTTACCTAAAGTCTTGCATAAGGTTTGTGGAAAAGAAATGGTTAATCATGTAATTGACACATTAAGAAAAGAAAATATAGAAGATATAAATGTAATTATAGGTAAAGGTGCTGACTTAGTTAAGGAAAATACTAAATCAAGAAATATTAGCTATTCATTACAAGAAGAACAACTAGGTACAGGTCATGCTGTTAAGTGTGCTATAGATTTCTTAAAAGGAAAAAGGGGAACAGTTGCAATTTTTAATGGAGATGCACCCTTAATAACGGAAGAAACAATAGAAGAGCTATTTAAGACACATAAAGAAAATGGAAACAGTGCAACTATACTTACTTCAATTTTAAATGATGCTTCAGGATATGGAAGAATTATAAGAAAAGGAAATGAAGTATTAAAGATAGTTGAACATAAAGATTGTAATGATGAAGAGCTAAAAGTTAAAGAAATAAACTCAGGAATGTACTGCTTTGAAATTGAGAGCTTAGTTGAATGCTTAGGAAACCTTTCTAATAATAATTCTCAAGGAGAATACTATTTAACAGATGTAATTGGAATGTTAAAAGAAAAAAATGAGAAAGTTGGAGCACTTGTAATAAGTTATGAAGAAACATTAGGAGTAAACTCAAGAGTGCAACTTGCAGAAGTTGAAGCTGTTTTAAGAAAAAGAATAAATAATAAACACTTAGAAAATGGTGTAACTATAATTGATCCTAATACAACATATATTGGAATTGACGTAGAAATAGGTCAAGATACTATAATATATCCAGGAAATGTTCTTGAGGGAAATACTGTGATAGGAAAAAATTGTGTTCTATATCCAAATTCAAGAATAAATAATAGTGTTATTGGTGAGAGTGTAGATATACAATCATCTGTAATATTAGAAAGTAAAATTGGAAATCAAACTACAGTTGGACCTTTTGCTTACATACGTCCAGAATCTATTATTGGAAATAATGTAAGAGTTGGTGATTTTGTAGAAATAAAAAAATCTACAATAGGTAATAATACTAAAGTGTCTCATTTAACATATGTAGGTGATGCTGAAGTTGGTGAAGGTTGTAACTTTGGATGTGGAACTGTTACTGTTAACTATGATGGAAAGAATAAAAATAAAACTATCATAGGAAATAATAGTTTTATTGGATGTAACACAAACTTAATTTCACCAGTTACTGTAGAAGATAACACATATATTGCAGCTGGTTCTACTATTACTAACAATGTAAAAAGCGGAGAATTAGCAGTTGCTAGAGCAAAGCAAAGAAATATTGAAGGTTGGGTAGATAAAAAAGGTCTTATTAAGAAAAAATAATATATATTAAACTATAAGATAAATATGGCAAAAGTCATTGAAAATTAAGGAGGGTCTCACGATTATGATAGCTCATGCGAAAAAAATAAAAATATTTACAGGAAATTCACATCCAGAATTAGCAAAAGAAATTGCGGATTTATTAGGAATACCACTAGGGAATGCTAAGGTTTCAACTTTTAGCGATGGTGAAATATCTGTAGATATTAATGAAACAGTAAGAGGTGTAGATGTATTTATAGTACAATCAACTAGTTCACCAGTTAATAATAACTTAATGGAATTATTAATAATGATAGATGCATTCAAAAGAGCATCAGCTGGTAGAATAACAGCTGTTATTCCTTACTATGGATATGCTAGACAAGACAGAAAGGCAAAATCAAGAGATCCAATTACTGCAAAATTAGTTGCAGACATATTAACAGCAGCAGGAGCAGATAGAGTATTAACAATGGATTTACATGCTTCTCAAATACAAGGATACTTTAACATACCTGTGGACCATCTATTAGGTTCACCAATATTAGCTAAGAGCTTTGTTGAAAAAGGATTTAGTGATCAAGATGATGTAGTAGTTGTATCACCAGACTTAGGAAGTGTTACAAGAGCAAGAAAATTTGCAGACAAATTAAATGCACCAATTGCAATCATTGATAAGAGAAGACCAAAAGCAAATGTATCAGAAATAATGAATATTATTGGAGATATTAATGGTAAGAGATGTATATTAATTGATGATATGATTGATACTGCTGGAACTATAGCAAATGCTGCAAATGCTTTAAAAGAATTAGGAGCAAAAAATGTTTATGCGTGCTGTACTCATGGAGTATTATCAGGACCAGCATTTGAAAGAATAAATAATTCTGCAATTGAAGAATTAGTAATGTTAAACACTATTCCTCTTCCTGAACAAGAAGGGTTAGAGAAGTTTAAGTCTATTTCTGTTGCACCGTTATTTGCAGAAGCAATTAAGAGAATATATGATGATGAGCCAATAAGTAAGTTATTTGAAAATTAATAATTTATGACTGCTACATAAGTAGCAGTCTATTTTTATGTTTTTAAATATTGTGTTACAAATGTAAATTTTATAAAAACTTTATTAGTGTTTTTTTAAATATAGTATAAAATATTAATTAAGGAAGGTGAATAAAAGATGGAAGATAAATTGGGAAAGATATTAATTGTAGATGATGATGCTCATATAAACGAACTTATAGATATGTACTTAAAAAGCGGAGGGTATAGTACTAAAAAGTGTTTTAATGGAAATGATGCTTGTAGTATTGTAACATCAGAAAATATTGGATTAGTAATACTAGATGTTATGCTACCAGGAAAAGATGGAATTGAAGTGCTTAAATACATAAGAAAAAGCAGTGATGTGCCAGTAATAATGTTAACTGCTAAAGGTGAAATATTTGATAAAGTGCTAGCATTAGAATTAGGTGCAGATGATTATATGGTAAAGCCATTTGATCCTAAGGAGTTATTGGCAAGAGTTAAAGCTGTAACAAGAAGATACGTTGTTGATAATCAATCAAAGGATGTAATTAAATATTCAGATTTAATAATTGATATTGGAGCATATGAGGTAACATATAAAGAAAATATTGTGAAATTAGCTCCTAAAGAGTTAGAATTACTTCATTTTATGGCAAGTAATCCTAATAAAGTTTTTACTAGAGAGCAACTTATGTATGAAGTTTGGGGATATGATTATCCTGGTGATTCAAGAACTGTAGACGTTCATATAAAAAGATTAAGAGAAAAGGTTAAAGGTGGAGAAAAATGGGAACTTCAAACAGTTTGGGGTGTTGGGTATAAGTTTGAGGTGAGATAGGTGAAGAAAAATAGTATAGTACGAAAGCTAATAATTACTTTTTCTTCAATAACTGGAGGGCTATTAATACTTGTAGGATTAGTATTAACTGTTGGGTTTTATAGAATTAGTCATAATGAACTTATAGATACACTAAATAAACAATTAGATGTTGTTTCAGAAGCTGTAGGAAGTTATTTAAAACATCAAGAAGGTAGTTATGAGGAAGTTAATCGATTATTAAAGATAGCATGTTTAACTAATGATATGGATGGTATTGTGGTAGATAGATTGGGATACATATATATGGTATCTAATAGTGAATATAGCAATCTTAAATATACTAATATAGATATACCAGATACCCAAATGTCGACTAATGGAAATATTGTGTATAGAAAGATTTTAATAAAAGAAACTCATGATTCAAAAGTAGGGGCATTTATAAAGCCTATTTATTCTAATGATCAATTAGATGGATATATAATAATGGTTGAAAATGATCCTATAAATGAAAAACATACAGTAATTATAATATGGATATCTATTATATTAGCAATAATAGTTGCAGGTGCTATTGTAAAGTATTTTGCTCAATTATTATTAGTGCAACCAATAGAAGAAATTAATAAGGCTGCTAAAAGATTAGCAAAAGGTAATGTGGCAGAGAGAGTAAAGGTTAATGGAAACAATGAAATAGGGGAATTAGCCCAATCATTTAATAGTATGGCGCAATCTATAGAAGAGTCAGACAATATTAGAAAAGAATTTATCTCAAATGTTTCTCACGAATTACGTTCTCCTATAACTTCAATAAAAGGATTTATTGGAGGAATATTAGATGGGGTTATACCAAGAGATAGGGAAAATTATTATTTAAAAATTGTTTATGATGAAGTTGATAGATTAGCTAGACTTGTTAATGATTTATTAGATATATCAGCAATGGAATCAGGAAAATTCAACATGAGTATTTCGGAGTTCGATATTAATCAGACAATAAGTTTGTGTATATTAAATTTAGAAAATAAAATACAAGCAAAAGGATTAAATGTTAAAGCAACATTTCACGAAAAAAGATGTTTCGCAATAGGTGATAGAGATAGGATACTTCAAGTTGTTACTAATTTACTTGAAAATGCAGTTAAATATAGTGATGATAATGGGCAAATAGAAGTTAATATATCAACGAAGGGTGAAAAAATATTTGTAAGTATATTTAACTCAGGTAATACTCTTTCGGAACAAGATTTAAACCATATTTGGGATAGATTTTATAAGAGTGATAAGTCAAGAACTAATAAGATTAGTACAGGGTTAGGTTTACCAATAGTTAGATTGATATTATCACAGCATAATCAAGATATTTGGGCAGAAAATGTAGATGATAGAGGTGTAAGATTTATATTTACATTACAAAGGAACAACTAAGGTAATAAGTTGCAATTTTAATATCAAAAATTAGATTTTACTATATTATTCGAAATATTAATTTTAAAATGTACAATATTTCAATAATCGGAGGTAGATATGAATAATAGGGAAGACAGAAAAGAAAAAGTATCAAATACTCCACAAGGTAGGATATCTAATATAATTTTTGAAAAGAAAAATAATACTCAAGCAAGAGTAAAGTTTGGTGTTAAGATAATTCTGTATGTAGTAATAGCAGGATTTTTAGGAGCAATTATATCTAATATAAATATCAAAAATAAGTATGGTGGGGTTATCCAGCAGGTTAAAGAAATTAAAAAAAGTACAGATATGGTTATATTAGATTATACAAAAGTTATAAAGAAAGTATCCCCATCATTAGTTAGTATTAGTGATTCAGAAGAAAAACTTGTTGAAGACAGTTATTTTGAAGGAAATACAACAGGAGTTATAATAGATTCAAGCGGAATAATCTTAACAAATTATTCTGCTATTAAAGAGAAAAAACATATATATGTAAAATTATCATCTGTAGCAGCAATGCCAATAGAAGCTCAAATCTTAGTTGAAAATGAAGCGAGAAATTTGGCAATAATAAAAATAGAATTTGAAGGAGAGTTACAACCTATAAAAATGGCAGATCCTTATACTATAAAAGAAGGACAGGGAATAGTTGTATTAGGAAATGCTATAGGAGATGAATATATAGGTAGTTCAATACCAGGAATTATTACATCGAAAAATGAAAAGTTAATTTTAGGAGATGGAAAAGAGCAATTGCTTTTACAAATAAATGCTCCTATTAACGAGAAAAATACTGGTGGTGCAATTTGTAACTCTAATGGTGAATTAGTTGGAATCGCAGATTTATCTATTACTAAAGAGCGAAATGAAGAAGGGCTTTATTATGGAATGCAAATGGAAGAACTTCAAGATATGATTAATTCAACAAATACATTTAAGAAGATTCTAGGAATAAATGAGGGTGGAGTAATAGTAGATGGAACTAGGAATTTTAGTGGTTTCTACATACAAGAGTTAGATAAAAACGGAAGTGCATATTTAGCTGGTATTAAACCTACAGATATAATCATAGAAGTAAATGGATATGAAGTTGTGAATGTTGATGATTTAATAAAATTACTACAAGATAAGAAAAAAGGTGATATATTACATTGTAAGGTATTGAGTGAAGGCGAAATGAAAAATATAGATATCAAAATATTGTTATAAAAAGCTTTAGACTAATTCTAAATAAGAGTTAGTCTAATTTTTTTCATAAATGAGAATCTAAATTTTTTAATTTGGTTAATCAAACTTACACCTGAGAATAGAAGTGAGCAGTGTGTTTCATAATAAATAATAAAAAACTTTCATTGTTGAAAAAAATGGTATAATATAAAATAGTCACTTTAAAAGTAACGGAGGAATAAAAATGTTTTTAATAGTTGGATTAGGAAATCCAGGAAAAGAATACGATGGGACAAGACACAATATAGGATTTGCGGCTGTAGATTATATTGCTGATAAGTATAATATAGAATTAAATAGGATAAAATTTAAAGGTGTGTTTGGTGAAGGATTTATAGAAGGAAAAAAAGTAATCTTATTAAAGCCAACTACGTATATGAATTTAAGTGGAGAAAGTATTAGAGAAGTAATAAACTTTTATAAAATTTCAAATGAAGAAGTAATTGTGATTTATGATGATATTAGCTTAGAAGTAGGCAGACTAAGAATTAGAGAGAAAGGTAGCCATGGTGGGCATAATGGAATAAAAAGTATTATAGCTAACTTAGGCACTGATGTATTTCCGAGAGTTAAAATTGGTGTAGGGGCACCAAAGGGAAATTTAGTTTCACATGTATTAGGAAAATTTAGTGAAGATGAAATTGAAGTTTTAAGAGAAACAATAAAAGCTTCAAGTGATGCAGTAAGCATAATAATGAAAGCTGATATTAAAGAAGCTATGAATAAATTAAATGGGTTTAATGCATGTAAAGAAAGTTAAAGAGAATTTATGGAAGGTGATAAAATGAGGTTACAAGGGCTATTACAACCCTTACAAGAAAATGATAAGTTTATTACAGCAATAAATAGTATAAAGAATAGAAGATTTCCAATAAATATAGCAGGGTTATCGGAATCAGGTAAAAGCTATATAATAGATGGAATATTTAATGAAATAGATAATTCGTTGGTTGTAGTAACACATAATGAGCTTGAGGCTAAAAATTTATATGAAGATTTAAGTCTTTATTCTACTAATGTATATTTCTTACCTATAAGAGAAGTTGTATTTTATAATGTTGATGCAATTTCAGGAGACCTTAGATGGGCAAGATTAAAGGTAATAAAAGAGATACTTAATAATAAAGACAAAAAAATAATAGTTACATCAGTAGATGCTATAACTGCATTATATACACCTAGACAAAAGTACTTAAATTACAGTATTACTATAAAAAATGGCGATGAAGTAGATTTAAAAGATATTTCAAAAAAATTAATTGAATGTGGATATGAAAGAGTTGAAGTGGTAGAAGGAAAAGGTGAATTTTCATTTAGAGGAGGGATATTAGATGTTTTCCCTCCTACAGCTGTTTATCCATATAGAATTGAGCTTTTTGGGGATGAAATAGATTCTATTAGAACCTTTAATATAGAATCTCAAAGAAGTATTGAAAAGGTTAAATCTATAGAAATTTTCCCAGCAAAAGAAGTAATTGTAGATGAAGAAGCAAAGAAAAGCGCAAATGATAAAATGATTAGTGAACTTGATTCTATAATTGAAAAATCTAATAATAAAAATAATGATCAAGTTGATAAAATAAAAAGAATAATTAATAAGAATTTAGAGATGCTAAATGAAACTTCAACATTTGAAACAGTAGATAGTTATTTACCTTTCTTTTATGAAGATATGGAATCTCTTTTTGATTATTTAGATGGATATACGTTTATTATTGATGATTTAAAGAGATGTGAGGGTAAAATTCAAAGCATATACTATGAATTTAATGAAAATTATTTAGCATTTCTTCAAAGAGGAGACATATTACCTTCACAAAATAAATTATTAATAGATAAAGAAGAATTGTTCATAAAGTTAGAAAGAACTGATGTCATTACATTAAGTCCATTTGATTCAAAATCAGATATATTATTTCCAATTACCAGTATAGAATTAAATCAAATTACGTCTAATAATTATAATGGACAATTAGATTTATTAATTGAAGATATAAAAACAAGAAAATCAAAAGGCTTTAGAACTTTAATATTAGCAGGGACTAGAACTAGAGGAGAGAGACTAGTAAAAACACTTAGAGAAAGAGATGTCGAAAGTGTTTATAAGGATCAAGTAGATAATATTGAGTTAGGTCAAGCGGTAGTTACATTTGGAAATTTAATAAAGGGGTTTGAATACCCAGATTTAAAGGTATGTGTAATATCTGATAAAGAAGTATTTGGTGAGGCTAAAAAGTCATTACCTAAAAAGACAAATAAGAAAAAAGGTGTAGGTAAGATTACTAGTTTTGCAGAGCTAAAGCCAGGAGATTACGTTGTACATGCAAATCATGGAATAGGTGTATTTAAGGGAATTAAGCAAATTGATATAGCTGGAAATACGCGAGACTACTTAGATATCGTGTATGATAAGGGTGATAAGCTTTATGTTCCAGTTGATCAACTAGATTTAGTTCAAAAGTATATTGGAAGTGAAGGAAAGACACCTAAAATAAACAAACTTGGTAGTAATGATTGGCAGAAGGCAAAAGCAAAGGTTAGAAAATCTATAAATGAAATTGCTGAAGATTTGGTGAAGCTATATGCGGCTAGAGCTACTTTAAAAGGTTATAAATACTCTAAAGATACAGAGTGGCAAATGCAATTTGAAGATGAATTTCCATATGAAGAAACTCCAGATCAATTAACTTCATTAGAGGAAATAAAACACGATATGGAATCCGATAAGCCTATGGATAGATTACTTTGTGGAGATGTAGGTTACGGTAAAACAGAGGTAGCTATAAGAGCTGCTTTTAAAGCTGTTATGGATGGAAAGCAAGTTGCTTTTCTTGTTCCAACAACTATATTAGCAGAACAACATTATAAAAATTTGAAAAAAAGATTTTCAGATTTTCCAGTAAAGATAGATATGATAAGCAGATTTAGAACTGCAAAGCAACAAAAGGCTACTTTGCAGGCTTTAAAAGAAGGAAATGTAGATATATTAATTGGAACTCATAGATTAGTATCAAAAGATATTTCTTTTAAGGATTTAGGGTTATTAATAGTTGATGAAGAGCAAAGATTTGGAGTTGCGCAAAAAGAAAAAATTAAATCTTTAAAGAAAAATGTAGATGTGCTTACATTAAGTGCAACACCTATTCCAAGAACTCTTCATATGTCACTTACTGGTGTTAGAGATATATCAGTTATAGAAACTCCTCCAGAAGAAAGATATCCAATTCAAACATATGTTGTAGAACAAAATGATCAACTTATTCGAGATGCAATATTAAGAGAAGTGGGAAGAGAAGGTCAAGTTTATTTTGTATATAATAGAGTAGAAAGCATACAAGGTATGGCAAATTATATAAGAGAATTAGTGCCAGAATGTAAAGTAGGGATTATACATGGGCAGATGACAGAAAAAGAACTTGAAGCTGAAATGATAAACTTTATGCAAAAAGAATATGATGTTTTAGTATGTACAACTATAATAGAAACAGGTATTGATATACCAAATGTAAATACAATGATAGTAAATAATGCAGATAAAATGGGATTATCTCAATTATATCAATTAAGAGGAAGAGTTGGACGTTCAAATAAAATAGCTTATGCATACTTTATGTACACTAAAGATAAAGTTCTAACTGAAGTAGCGGAAAAGAGACTTAAGGCCCTAAAAGATTTTACAGAGCTTGGTTCAGGATTTAAAATAGCTATGAGAGATTTAGAAATAAGAGGAGCAGGAAATATGATGGGTTCATCTCAGCATGGTCATATGGCTGCTATAGGATATGATTTATATTGTAGAATGTTAGAAGATACTGTTAAGTTAATAAAGGGTGAAATAGAACAAGAACCTATCGAAACTACTGTTGATATTAAGATTGATGCATATATTCCATCTTCATATATAGAAGATGAAATACAAAAAATTGAAGTTTATAAGAAAATAGCAGCGATTGAAAATATGAATGATTATAATGATATCAAAGAAGAGTTAGAAGATAGATATTCGGTTGTTCCGGAAGCTGTTTATAATTTAATGGATATAGCATATATTAAAAGTTTGGCGAAGGTTATTTTAATTGAAGAAATAAAGGAAAACCAAAAGGAAGTAAGATTTAAATTCCAAAAGGGATATAAGAATATTAATAAGATATATGAAGTGCTTTTAAAGAAATATAAAGATAAGGTAGTATTATACTTTGGAGATACTCCATTTTTTGCTGTAAGAATTAATTCTCTAAAGAAAGAAGAGTTATTGAACTTTTATAAAGAACTTCTTAAGGAATTAATTGAAAATTCACGTAAAAAATAGACAGTAAAATTTGAATAAAAAGGATATTACTGATATACTAATTTATATAACAAATTATTATTTAAGTAAAGTGAGGGAAACAAATTGAGAAAAATAAAAAATATAGTAGTAGTTGCTGCTATAACTGCGATGGCTTTTTCGATAACAGGGTGTAAAATGGTAGAAAAGACTCCAGAGGCTATACAAAAAACTGTTTTAGCAAAGGTTGGAGATGAAAAAGTTACTATGGCTGATGTTAATAGTGAATTACAAGCAAACATAGACTATTTAGTAGAGACATATGGTGAAGATTATGAAAATACTATTGACGATAGTTTAAAAGAGCAGTTAAAAACTGCTAGAACACAAGTGTTAGAACAATTAGTTAATGATAAAGTTTTAATAACTAAGGGAACTGAACTTGGGTACATTCCATCAGATAATGAATTAGCTACTGCAATAGAAGAAGAAAAAGCAAAGTTTACAGAAGCATATGGCGGAGAAGAAGGATTAAAAGAAGCGTTAGAATATTATGGTATGACTGATGAAAAGTTTAATTCATTTATAGAAAATATGGTTAAAACTGATAAAGTTAAAGAAGCTATAACAAAAGATGTAACTGTAAGTGATGAAGAAGTTCAACAATATTATAATGATAATATTGATAAATATACAACTAAGCCAGGAGCAAATGCTAAACATATTTTATTTGAAACTGAAGAAGAAGCACAAGCAGCTAAGAATAAAATTGATTCAGGAGAAGCTACTTTTGAAGATTTATATTCACAATATGAAGCTAATAAGGCTGCAGGAACTAAGCCTTTATCAGAAGATTTAGGATATGTTGCAAATGAACAAGAAGGTTTTGATACAGATTTCTTAGCAGGATTCAAGACTTTAAAAGATGGTGAAGTTTCAGCACCTGTTAAAAGTTCATATGGATACCATATAATTAAAGTTGAAGGTATTCAAACTGAAGAGAAAGTAACTCCACTTGATGATGTTAAAGAAAGTATAAAATCTACTTTATTAAGTCAAAAACAACAAGAACTATATAACTCAACATTAGAACAATGGAAAAAGGATTTAAATGTTAAGTTATATGAAGATAAGTTATAATTATTAATTAAGGGTCAAGCAAAATTTAGATTTTGCTTGACCTTTTTTTATTTAAATTTCTAATTTTTCGTTGATTTATTGCCATAGACTTCAAAGAATTCCTCAATAAATAGTAAAGGATAAATATTGGGTATATGTGTATAAAATTTCTAATAGTTCAAATAATAATACTGCAGTTAATTATATAAACTTAATTAAGGAGGTAGCTCATAATAATGAAAGCGACAGGAATAGTTAGACGTATTGATGATTTAGGAAGAGTAGTTATACCAAAAGAAATAAGAAGAACTTTAAGAATTAGAGAAGGAGATCCATTAGAAATATTTACAGATAGAGAAGGTGGAGTAATATTAAAAAAATATTCACCTATCGGAGAATTAACAGATTTCTCTAAAGAATATGCTGAAAGTTTACAACAATCAATTGGACATATTGTTCTAATTGCCGATAAAGATGCTTTTATATCTGTAAGTGGAGCAACAAAAAAAGATTATTTTGAAAGAAAAATAAGTTCTGAATTAGAGGCTATTATGGATGGAAGGAAGGCTTCTATAATAATAGAAGAAAGTAAAACAATACCTCTACATAATGATGAGGACCAAGGTGAATATACAAGCCAAGTAATTGCACCGATAATTACTGAAGGTGATGCTATTGGAGCAGTACTTATAGTTTCAAAGGATTCAGGAGAAAAATTTGGTGATTTACAATTAAAGTTAGCAGAAACTGCAGCAGCTTTCTTAGGAAAGCAAATGGAACAATAAATAATTAAATACATATTACAATATTTGTTAAATAAATGCAGAATATATGTAATAATACCTCTAAGCTTTAAATAAAAATTAGTAGTAGTCAGTAATTTGAGTTTGGAGGTATTTTATGAAAAAGCAATCTCTCATAAAAGGAAGCTTGGTATTAGGGTTAGCAGGTATGGTGGCAAAGGTACTAGGATTTTTCTTTAGATGGCCATTAATAATGCTAATAGGTGACGAAGGAATAGGATATTATCAGTTGTCTTATCCCTTATATATGTTTTTCGTAGCTATGGCAAGCGGCGTACCAGTTGCAGTTTCAAAAATGATTTCAGAAAAAAATGCAGTTGGAGATATAGAAGGAAGCTACGAAGTTGTTAAAGAATCATCTTATTTGATGATGACTTTAGGAATTGGAACTTCCATTATATTATTCCTTTTTGCAAAGCCTATAATTAATTTTTTAAAGTGGGACATGAAATCCTATTATGCTTTGATAGGAATATCTTTTGCACCAATGATGGTTTCGTTTGTAAGTATATTTAGAGGATTTTTTCAGGGATTACAAAACATGACTCCATCAGGAACATCACAAATATTAGAGCAAATAGGTAGAGTAATAATAGGAGTTGGACTAGCTTATATACTTTTACCTAAGGGAATTGAGTACTCTGCTGGTGGAGCAGCATTTGGAGCAGCTGGTGGAGCTATGATAGCATGTTTATATTTATGGTTTAAATATTTACGTGTAAGAAGAGAAATGGGAATTAAAAAGGTAAAGACCAACACCGAAGTATTAAATCAAATATTGAAAATAGCAATTCCTATTTCCTTAGGTGCTACAGTTGGAACTATAATGAATTTAATAGACTCAATTTTAGTTCCACAAAAATTAATAGAATCAGGGGTTGTTAATGCCACAGCATTATATGGACAACTTACTGGCAAAGCTGCTGTATTGGTAAATATACCATTAACATTATCTATGGCAATATGTACATCATTAATTCCTATAATTTCAGAGCATTATATACTAAACAGAAAAGAAGAAATGCAAAGTAAAATAAATATAGCAATGAAATTATCAGCGGTAATAGCATTGCCATGTGCTTTAGGAATGTTCTGTTTAGCTGGGCCAATAATGAAATTGGTGTTTTTTGATAAGTATGAGGGGATAGAAATATTGAGATATCTTTCAATATCTATTCCATTTATAATAGTAACGCAAACAACTACATCTATATTACAAGCAACTAATCACTATATAAGACCAGTCATTAATTTGGTAATAGGATGTATTGTAAAAGTAGTTTTAACAGCTACGTTAGTTCCTATACCAAGCATAAATGTTTTTGGAGCTGTAATAGCAAGTATTGCTGCTTATGTTGTAGTTACTATATTAAATCTTATAGCACTTAAAACTAAAACTAAATGTAAGGTAAGTGTATATGACTCTTTTATAAAACCAGGTTATGCTTCAGTTGCAATGATTACTGTAGTTTTATTTAGTTATAATTTTATTATGGAAAGAGTAGATAGTAATAGTATTTCTTGCTTATTATCAATATTTATGGGTATTATTATATATATGATAGCTATTTTAATCTTTAAAGTATTTGAAGTTGATGAAATAAAGAATAGATTAGCAAGAAAATGATATAAGGAGAGTACTATATGATAAAAATAGTTGGATTAGGACCAGGTTCACCAGATGCACTAACTATAGGAGCTGTTGAAGCATTACAAGAAAGTGAAAATTTGTATTTTAGAACGGAAAAGCATCCTACAGTTGATTACTTAAAAAATAGATTAACATCTTTCAAAACTTGTGATAACTATTATGAAGAGGGAAGCAGTTTTGATGAGGTATATTCTAATATTGCAAAAAATATGATTGAAGAATATAAAATAGTTGGAGAATTGGTTTATGCAGTTCCTGGTCATCCATTAGTTGCAGAAAGATCAGTTTTAAACTTAATTAATTTATGTAATGAAAATAATATTGAATATAAGATATTACCAGCAGTTAGCTTTGTTGATGCTATGATGGATAGATTGCAAATAGATCCAATAGAAGGATTAAAGATAATAGATGCTTTTGATATTAAGAATCAAATTTTAGATAAAAGAATTGGAACTATAATAACACAAGTTTATAATCCATTAATAGCATCAGAGGTTAAATTAGAATTATTAGAATATTATAATGATGATACTGAAATTTATTATGTTAGGGCTGCAGGAATAGAAGGAGAAGAATCTATAAGAAAAATTCCAATATATGAACTTGATATGCAAGAAGATATAGATTATTTAACTTCTGTATATATTCCTAAGGATGTAAATAATAAAAAAGATTTCTATGATTTAATTAATACAATAGAAGTTTTAAGAAGTGAAGATGGATGTGCATGGGATAGAGAGCAAACTCATGAAAGTATAAAAAATTCACTTTTAGAAGAAGCTTATGAGGTTATTGAAGCTATAGAAGAGGACGATATAGATGGATTAATTGAAGAGCTAGGAGATGTATTACTACAAGTAGTATTCCATTCAGTAATAGGAAAAGAAGATGGATATTTTAATATATCAGATGTAATAGAAGCAATAACATCTAAGATGATTTATAGACATCCACATGTTTTTGATAACAAAAGCTCTAAAAGTTCTGATGAAGTGCTAGAAAATTGGGATGAACTTAAAAAGAAAGAGAAAAGTTATGAAACTCTTACTGAAGAAATAAATGGAATAGCAAAAACATTACCAGCTATGATAAAAGCACATAAAGTACAAAAGAAGGCTGCTAAAGTAGGGTTTGACTTTGAAGGTGTAGACGAGGCAGTTAAAAAGATTGAAGAAGAAATAAATGAAGTATTAGATGTATATAAAACCAATAATAGGGAAAAAATAATAAATGAAGTTGGAGATTTATTATTTGCATGCGTTAATGTATCTAGGTTACTAAATATAGATGAAGAAGAAGCATTAAATAAATCTACTAAAAAGTTTATAAAAAGATTTAGCTTTATTGAAGATAATGTATTGAAACAAGGAAGAGATTTAAAGAGTGTTACATTAGATGAGATGAATGAACTTTGGGAAGATTCTAAGAAGTACGATTAATAAAGAAAAAAGTGAATTTTCTGCATGAATAGAAGGATTTTTAAAGTTTATGCAGAATAATTTTAAAGAGAATAATAAATTAATGACTATACTACAAGAAAAAGTTGTAATAAATATATTTTTATAGAAAAATACCCATATTACTATAGACTACTTAATAAAGTGGATATATAATAAGGTAATGTAGTTATAGTACATAAGTAAAAATAGTTAACTACAATATTTTTAACTGTTTATTTAAGGAGGATGTAAATCGTGAATAAAGCAGAATTAATTACTAGCATGGCTGAAAAAAGCCAATTAACAAAGAAAGATGCAGAAGCAGCTTTAAAAGCATTTATTGATTCAGTTCAAGAAGCTTTAGAAAATGGAGAAAAAGTTCAATTAGTTGGATTTGGTACTTTTGAAACTAGAGAAAGAGCAGCTAGAGAAGGAAGAAACCCAAGAACTAAAGAAACTATAAACATTCCAGCTTCAACTGTTCCAGTATTCAAAGCAGGAAAAGAGTTCAAAGAAAGAGTTAATAAGTAATTATAAATGTAAGCCCGAGTTATCTCGGGTTTTTTAATATAAAAAAATAAGTTTTATATGAAGGAGAAAAATAAATGAGATTAGATAAATATTTAAAAGTTTCAAGAATAATAAAAAGAAGAACGGTTGCAAAAGAGGCTTGTGAGGGTGGAAGAGTTGCTATTAATGATAAGGTAGCTAAACCATCTACTGATGTTAAAGAAGGAGATATAATCGAAATAACATTTGCAAACAGAAAGTTAAAGGCAAAAATTATAAATATAGCAGAACATGTAAGAAAAGAAAATGCTAAGGAAATGTATGAAATATTAGAAGGAATAGAAGACCAAGAATAATTTTTAAATATACTTCATATATTTAATCAAGAAATGTATGGAGGAATAGATAATGGAGAAAAAAGTAGATAATAAAATTGAGGATAATAAAGGTAATATTACATTAGAAAATAGAAAGAAGATGACTTTAACAGGTGTAGAAGAAGTTATTAGTTTTGATGATGAAAAAATATTACTTAATACTAAACTAGGAGCACTAACAATAAAGGGTTTAAATCTGAAAATGAATAAATTAGATGTGCAAAATGGTGATGTAATGATAAATGGAGAAATATATTATATTGTTTATAGCGGTAAAGAAATAAAAAAAGAAAAGGAAAGCATATTAGGAAGGCTTTTCAAATAGGAGGTTATTATGCCATTAGATACAAATGTACAATTTAGCATTATATTGTATGCATTATTGGCAGGTATATTAACCGGCTTAATGTTTGATTTATATAGAATAATTAGAGGTAGTAAAGTTCCAAAAGTTGTAATAGTAATAGAAGATACATTATTTTGGGTATTAGCTGCTATGGTTATTTTTGCATTTCTCCTTTATACAAATTTTGCATTTTTAGGTCCGTATGTTTATATATTTATGTTAATATCTTTAGCAATATATATGAAGTTTATCAGTAATAAATGTATAAATTTTGAGTTGTATGTAGTTAATGCTGTTGGAAAAGTATTTAGAATTATTTTCAAAAATATATCATATCCATTTAAGATAATATTTCATAATATTACTGGAAAAAATAATTAGTATAAAAATATCTTGAATTAAATATGTAGAGTGTTTACAATATATTTATAGAATGATATAAAAGAAGGGTATTATATATTTATGAAAAAAAACATAAACCTTAAGGGAATTATTGTTGTTTTAATTATAGGAGTTTTTAGTATATGCTTAGTAAAGCAATTAACTGTACTAAGAAGGATAAAGAACGATATTGCTATTCAAACTCAAGAATTACAAGAGTTGAAGGAAAAAAATATTAAGTTGCAAGCAGAGCTAGATAGAGCACAGAGTAATAATGAATATTTAGAAAAGTTAGCAAGAGAGAGATTAGGGCTAATAAAGGATGGCGAGCAACAAATTATTCCAGATGATAGTTCAGAATAGTATTGGTTTAAGTTTAAATTTCTATTAATGTGGTTATTATTAATAATAACATAGATTATTTAATTTTAAGGAGGATTCTTTGTAAAATGACCTTAATGGCAGGAAACATATTAGAGGGTACAGTGGTAAATATTACGAACTTCGGAGCTTTCGTAGAAATAGAAGGTAAGACAGGATTAGTTCATATTTCAGAAGTTGCAGATTCTTTTGTAAAAGATATAAGACAGCATCTTAATGAACAAGATAAGGTTAAGGTAAAAGTTATATCAATAGATGATAATGGTAAGATTAGCTTATCTATTAAGCAAGCTAATGTTAAGAAAAAGTCAGTTAAACCAGCTGAAATTGAATGGACAGCTGAAAAGAAGAAAGCAGCTCCAGCAAATTTTGAAGATATAATGTCTAGATTCTTAAAAGATAGTGAAGAAAGACAACAAGACTTCAAAAAACATCAAGAATTTAAAGCAAGATCAAAAAAAAGTTTTTAGATTTGAGACATAATATAGTTTTATATATAAGAGAGAGATGATATGTTTTTATTATCATTCTCTTTTTTTATGTACTTTTTTTATATTTTAATTATAAAATTTTAAAGTAGGAGCTCTAGAAGTGGCCATTTTGCTAGCCTTAGCAAGGAAAATAAAAAAATATAAAAAAAAGAGAAAAAAATGTTGACAGTATTATGTTCATCATATATAATTAATTTTGTCGTCAGGTGACGGCAACAAATAAATACGCTGAAGTGGCGGAACAGGCAGACGCACAGGACTTAAAATCCTGCGGTAGCGATACCGTACCGGTTCGATTCCGGTCTTCAGCACCAAACTAAATTCAACTTAATAACGCGGGGTGGAGCAGTTGGCAGCTCGTCGGGCTCATAACCCGAAGGTCGTAGGTTCAAGTCCTGCCCCCGCAACCAAACATGGCGGAATAGCTCAGCTGGCTAGAGCACTCGGTTCATACCCGAGGTGTCGTAG
>OLNY01001372.1_pt1 | contig 19576 bp, 10 predicted proteins | sample 1671981 | NCBI WGS metagenome assembly OLNY01 (sample SAMEA3136632, study PRJEB25190) | human gut metagenome | biome: human gut; feature: human-associated habitat; material: faeces | place: Austria | collected 2013
GTCTCCAAAACCTTTGGTGGGAGTTCGATTCTCTCATCCCCTGCTCTTTAAAAACACCTGTTTAGGTGTTTTTTTGTCTTATGTTTTCAGAAAGTTATTTTCCGGTAATTGTGTGAAATGTAAATATTGGGATGAATGTATAGTATTTTACCAATGTACCTATCGGTTGTATTTTAGCTTGAAACTATTTTAATAAAGAAATATACTTATGTTAAAAGATATTGGCTATAAAAATGATTGACAGGAGGTAATGCTATGACGAAAGATCAATTGTTTTCCGGCGAATCAAAAAATATAGAGTATAAAGTAACTGTACCGGATAAAAGCGAAAAATATATGAAAACGGTGGTAGCTTTTGCCAATGGCAGAGGTGGCAGGATCGTATTCGGAATAGATGATAAAACATTAAATATTGTGGGAATAGATACAGATATTGTTTATAAAACGATGGATGCAATTACTAATGCAATTTCCGATGCCTGTGAGCCGACGATCAGACCAGATGTAGCATTGCAGACAGTCAATGATAAGATTGTTATTGTCGTAGAAATTTTTCCAGGTGCACAGCGCCCGTATTATATTAAGTCACAGGGAATGGTCGAGGGTACTTATGTACGTGTATCCGGTACTACCAGACATGTCGAGGGATATATGTTAAAGGAACTGATTCTGGAAGGTCAAAATCGTTATTTTGACTGTGAGATATGTCGGGATATGCAAGTAAGTGATAGTGATATTGAGAAACTTTGTAAAAGATTGAAAGAAACTGCCATAAAAAATACATGGCAGGAGAGTGAAAAAGCAAAGATTAAAGATGTGACAAAAAATATTTTGATTTCGTGGGGAATTTTAAAAGAAGAGGAAGGAAAAGTATACCCGACCAATGCATATGCACTGCTGACAGGAAAGATGCCGCAGCAACCTGTGATTCAATGCGGAATCTTCAAGGGAACAAATAGAGCACATTTTGTAGACCGACGTGAATTTGAAGGCCCTATTCAAGAACAGATGGAAGCAGCGTATCAGTATGTTCTTGAAAAAATCAATATGGGAATGACGATAAGGGGAATGTACAGACAGGATGTATATGAACTTCCTACGGATAGTATTCGTGAGCTGATTGCAAATGCGGTAGCACATCGCAGTTATCTGGAACCCGGAAATATACAGGTTGCATTGTTTGGTGATCGGCTAGAAATAACTTCCCCGGGAATGCTTTTGAATAATGTTACAATTTCTAAAATGATGGAAGGATATTCAAAACCAAGAAATCCTGCGATTGCGCGAGCTTTTGCTTATATGAAAGTCATTGAAAAATGGGGAACTGGAATACCAAGATTGTTTAGCAATTGTGAGGAATATGGATTGCCAAAGCCGGAGTTAATTGATTTTGATGGTGATTTCAGGGTAAATATGTATCGAAAAAGAGATACTAACATAGAAACTGACAGAAAAACTAATACTAACACAGAAACTAACATTAAAACTAACACAGAAATGCTCTACACAGATACAGAAACAGCAGAGAGAATAATAGCAATTATGAGAAAACACCCTGCTATTACAGTAAAGAAAATTGCGGAACAGTTGAATTTATCCGTTGGTGGAGTTCGTTATCATGTAAACAAAATGAAGAAAGACGGTTTGGTGGAACATATTGGTTCATCGAAAAAGGGAACATGGTCTATTAAAAATGGGGGATTTAGTGTTAGTGGCATTACGACAAAAAAATGATCCAAAACAATAGCTGCATAATTTTATTTACAAAACCTCGAATACCATTCGGGGTTTTTACATGAATCCCTAATGCTATTCTATTTCCATTATCCGTAATCCTTTATAAAATAAAATTATGCCAGAGCTGGTATAAGTAAGATTTTAAAATTAAATGATAGGAAATGTTTCCTATATAAATAGGAAGAAAGTGGAAATGGAGGAATAGGATAAAAGAAAATATTGGAGAAGATAAAATAGTAAAGCTATAAAAAAAGAAATGTTGAATTATGCTATTGTGAATGGTATTATTGATTTAAACACCATTCTTTAAAAACACCTGTTTAGGTGTTTTTTTGTCTTTTGTTTTCAGAAAGTTAGTTTGGTGTCAATGGACAAACGACCAAACGTCTTAGTGATTATCGAAAATTGAACTTTTATAAAGGAGAATTATATGAAAAAAACAAATAACAGCGTGCTTTCGCAATATCGGGGTGCGTTAATGGGAATATCCATCATATTGATTATAGTTTTTCATTTTACGGATGACTGTCATTATTACTCCTATCATTTTAGTGGCTGGATTTCCTTCTTTTGGAGATATATTTCATCATCAAGTGTGGATGCATTTTTATTCTTTTCTGGTCTGGGGTTATATTATTCCATGAAAAAAAGATCAGATGTTAGAAGTTTTTACATAAGAAGATTAAAAAGAATCCTGATTCCTTATTGCATCGTAGCCGCACCCTCTTATATTTTACTGGATGTCTGTGTAGATAAAACAGGATGGGGAGAAGCCATAAAAGACTTCACATTTATCACATTTTTCAGTGATGGAGACAGGCTTTACTGGTATATTGGACTTATGCTGTTATGCTATCTGATTTATCCCTATATCTTTCAGATTGTGGATAGCGCACGGGACGCAATAGATGGAGAGATCCGGCTGATTTCCATGGTAAGTGCTGTTACCGTATTGGCACTTGTAATTGCATTATATGAGAAAGATATGTTTGGAAATGTGAATATTGCTTTGCTTCGTCTGCCTGTTTTTATAGCGGGCTGTTTTTATGGCAGATCCAGTTATGAAAAAAGGGAAAGTTATTGGAAATGGTTGATTCTTTTTGCGTTATCCGGCTATTTGCTCACCATGCTTCCAAGTGGATCTCCTATTTTTGCAAGGTATGTGACCGGAATTTTTAATATCTCATGTTGTGCGGGAATTGCCTGGATCTTTTCCCAGTTATCTATGCGCCCGGTTATAAGAATACTGGAATGGTTTGGTGCTCATTCGCTGGAATTGTATCTGGTACATGTTACCATACGAAAATTTATGAAGGGAGCAGCATTTCATACATGCCGTCTGCGTTACGAACTGGTGCTGGTATGCAGTTCCATTGTGATTGCATGGATACTTCAGATCCTTGTCCGGTATATAACAGATCATTTGCTTAAGGAAAAGAGGTAAGACATATGACCCTACAGCAGTTACATCAGGTAATTACGATTGCAGAAAGCCGTTCCATGAACGAAGCATCCCGAAAATTGTTTGTCTCACAGCCCAATCTGTCTGCGGTTGTGCGCGAACTGGAAGAAGAAGCAGGAATCACCATTTTTATCCGGTCAAACCGCGGAATTGTGCTTACACCGGAGGGAGAGGAATTTATCGGATATGCCAAGCAGGTCGTGGAGCAGTATCATTTGCTGGAATCCCGTTATATTTCGTCTGAATCCAAAAAGAAATTTTCTGTGTCCATGCAGCATTATACCTTTGCAGTCAAGGCATTTGTGGAAGTAGTCAAGGCTGTCGGAATGGACGAATATGAATTTGCCGTGCATGAGACACAGACGAATCAGGTAATCGAAAATGTGCGCAACATGAAAAGTGAGCTGGGGATTCTTTTCCTGAGCAAATTTAATGAAGCAGTACTCCAGAAACTTTTCAGGGAAAATGATGTGATTTTTGAAGAACTGTTTACCTGTGACACCTATGTATATCTGTGGAAAGGACATCCGCTGGCACAAAGGGATGTAATTTCCATGAAAGAACTGCAGGAATATCCATGTCTGGTGTTCGAACAGGGGAAAAATAATTCCTTTTATTTTGCCGAAGAGATGAAAAGTACCTATGAATATAAGAAGATGATCCATGCGGATGACCGGGCGACCATGCTGAATCTGATGGTTGGTCTGAATGGTTATACACTCTGTTCCGGGATTATCTGTGAAGAATTAAACGGAAATGATTACGCGGCAGTGCCGCTGGCAGAGAGCGAAAAGATGCGGATCGGCTATATCCGGCACAAGGGGATAAAGGTCAGTCCGATCGGAGAATTATATGTGGATATTCTGAAAAAAAGTGGGAAACCACTTTGATAAAAATAGTTTTCATCAAAAAATGCTTGTTTTGGTCATTGGAAAGGCAATTTTTTGGAGAAATTGCATAAGATAGCAGGTATAAATATAAATACACGAAAAAAAACGGTAAGAATCTGATGGAAACGGTTGCGCGATTACCGTCATTATGCAGGAAAAACCGGAGAAATGCGAAGTTTGCACAACTTTGACAGATGAGAAAAAAAGTGGCATAATCTTTTCTAAACTTGGGGATGATAATAAAAGTATGTTGTTTAAAGGTAGAAAGAGGTGTTGGATTATGTATGAAACTGTTAAAGTAATTCGGTTATCAGATATGGATGAAGTTAAGGATTTTGTACGTGCAGCGGGTGGTTGTGATTTTGATATTGATGTAAAATGTGACAGAACATTCATTGATGCAAAGTCATTGCTTGGTATGATTGGACTTGGTGTAAAAAAGAATCTTCAGGTTTGCTACGGTGGAAAGAATGAAAATTTCGAAAACGTAGTTGCTAAATTTGCAGTGGCATAATACAATTATAATATCGTGACTATGGAACTTTAAGTCCCGCTCCGTATTCCGGAGCGGGGCTTTTTATTGTAAAATAATGGAACAAATAAAAACCCGCTTCATACAACAGGAAAATACCCGCGGGAGAAAGGAAGTGTACATGCAGGAATTACATATCTCTGTGAGAAATCTGGTAGAGTTTATTTTCCGGGCAGGAGATATCGATAATCGTGCCGGAAAGCTGGCGAGTGCAGAGGCCATGATGGAAGGCAGCCGTATCCACCGGAAAATTCAAAAAAGCATGGACACCTCCTACCAGGCGGAAGTACCGCTGAAAATTGAATGGAAAGCCAACGATTACGTACTGGTCGTGGAAGGACGTGCAGACGGAATCGTCTATGGAAAATTTCAGCCGGATCTGCCGGCTGCGACGGAGTCTGTGCTGCAACCGGAGATGGAGTTTGCGGCGGAAATCCCTCCGGAAGAAGAAATCAGCTTCATCGATGAGATCAAGGGTGTATATAGAAACGTTGCGGCAATGGAACAGCCGGTCTACGTGCATAAAGCCCAGGCAATGTGCTATGCGTATATCTATGCGAAACAGAACCGTCTGGAGCGGATCGGCGTGCAGATGACCTACTGCAATCTGGATACGGAAGAAATTCGGTATTTCCGGGAAATTTTCGATTATGAGACACTGACCGTGTGGTTTGGCCATCTGATCGAAGATTATCGGAAATGGGCGGACTGGCAGATTGCATGGAAAAAACAGCGGCAGGAGAGCATTCATGGACTGGAGTTTCCATTTCCGTACCGGGAAGGGCAAAAGAAGCTGGTTGCAGATGTTTATCGTACAATTTTGCGGGGAAAGAATCTGTTTATCGAAGCACCGACCGGTGTGGGCAAAACAATTTCCACAATCTTTCCGGCGGTAAAAGCAGTGGGAGAAGGGCTGGCAGACCGGATCTTTTATCTCACGGCAAAGACCATCACAGCAACTGTGGCAAAAGAAACGTTCGCACTGCTGGAAGAACAGGGCTATCGTGCCAAAGTGATCCAGATTACAGCAAAAGAAAAACTCTGCCTGTGTGAAGAGATGGACTGCAACCCGGTAAACTGTCCATATGCAAAGGGACATTTTGACCGCGTGAACGATGCGGTGTTTGATCTCTTGCAGAAATCCAACCTGTTTACCAGAGAGGAAGTTTTAGCGCAGGCGAAAGGATATCAGGTGTGCCCGTTTGAGATGAGTCTGGATGTGGCAACCTGGGCGGACAATATTGTCTGTGATTACAATTACGTATTCGATCCGAATGTATATCTGAAACGCTTTTTTCAGGAGGGGATAAAGGGAGACTATCTGTTCCTGGTGGATGAGGCACATAACCTCGTGGATCGCAGCAGGGAGATGTACAGTGCCGATCTGTACAAAGAAGACGTGCTTGCAGTGAAGCGGATCATGAAAGCGCACAGCCGTACGATCTGCCGTATCCTGGACAAATGCAACAAAGCCATGCTGGAAATGAAACGTGAGTGTGAGCACTACCAGATTCTGGACAGTGTGGGAACGTTGACCTTCCACCTTATGAGGCTGGCCTCCCAGATGGATGAGTTTTTGGAAAAACCGCGGGAATTTCCGGAGAAGAAAACGGTGCTGGATTTTTACTTTGCGCTGCGCAATTTCCTGAATATCTATGATCTGGTGGATGACCATTACGTGATCTACAGCCAGATGACGGAGGAAGGAAAATTCCGGATCCGGCTCTTTTGCGTAGATCCGTCGGTCAATCTGCAGAAATGCATCGATAAAAGCAATTCCACGATCTTTTTCTCCGCAACGCTCCTGCCGATCGGATACTACAAGCGGCTACTTTCCACGTACGAGGATAACTATGCCATTTATGCGCAGAGTACGTTTGCCCAGACACAGAGACTTCTCGCATTTGGTCGGGATGTGAGCACAAAATATACGCGGAGGAACAGAAAAGAATACGAAAAAATCGCGGACTATATTGGTGCAGTCACAGAAGCACAGCAGGGAAATTACATGGTGTTTTTCCCGTCTTACCGGCTGATGCAGGATGTATATGAGGTCTTTGCCGGGAAGGCGGCCGATTCGTGCGAGATTCTGATGCAGCATAGTAATATGAAAGAACACGAAAGAGAAGCGTTTTTGGAAGAATTTGAAAAAGAGCGCCAGGGGGCACTCGTTGCGTTCTGTGTGATGGGTGGAATTTTCGGGGAAGGCATTGATCTGAAAAACGACCGGCTGATCGGTGCCATCATCGTGGGAACCGGACTTCCGCAGGTCAGCGATGAACGTGAAATTTTAAAGAATTATTATGATGAGCGGGGATTGTCCGGATTTGACTATGCGTTCCGCTATCCGGGAATGAACAAAGTCCTGCAGGCAGCAGGGCGCGTGATCCGGACCAGCGAGGACCGCGGCGTGATCCTTCTGCTGGATGAACGTTTCCTGCAGCGCGAATACGGAGCGCTTTTTCCGAGAGAATGGGAAAAGAGAAGCGTCTGTGGTCTGCCGCAGCTGCGGGAAGAAGTGAGCCGGTTCTGGTCAGACGTCCGGGAGGAGCTTTAAAAACTCTTCGGTGGAGGCAGAAACCGGAAGGGTAGGGTTTAACGAAGCCACCAGCTGCCGCTGCGGGATCGTTTCCTGCGTGCGGACGAGAAAGAGATCCTCCGGCTTGTGTTTCAGACAAAAATCCGGGATAAAAGCAATTCCAAGACCGATGCGGGCCATGTCAATGAGCAGATCGTTGCTGCTGAGCTCTACCTGAGGCAGCAGTTCCAGCTGATGCTGCAGGAAAATGTGGTGCAGAAACTCACTCGTTGTGCTCTTGCGGTCTAACATCATGAGCGGATAGGTGCCAAGCTCCGAGAAAGGAACGATGCGGTCCGCCAGATCAAAATATGCCGGATTTGCGACGAACACATCCGAGAAAGAGCCAACCGTTTTCTGAATATAGGAAGGATTCAGATGCGGGTTTGGAAAATTTGTGATGATCAGGTCAACCCGGCGCTGCTCTAGCAGGTCTACACAGCCCATCGAGCTGGCATTGGTGATTTTAATCGGAACATCCGGGAATTTCCGATGGAATTTCTGCAGATACGGCAGCAGAAAATAGCGGCAGATCGTGTCGCTGGCACCGATATGCAGCTGTCCTAAACCAAGAGAGCCGGATTCTAAAAGCTGGCTTTCCCCACGGGAAATCAGATTCATGGCAGGCTCCACATGTTTTAGCAGCAGAGCACCGGCAGGAGTCAGCTGCACTTTTTTTGTGCTGCGGATAAAAAGCGGCTGTCCCAGCTTGCGTTCCAGTGTTTTGATAGACTGGCTTACCGCTGACTGGGAGATAAAAAGCTTCTTACTTGCATCCGAAAATGAGAGAGAGCTTGCAACATAATAGAAAACCTTGTATAATTCATAATTGATATCCATCGATCATATCCTCAGTAGTATAGTATAGTATAGGATATATTATATACCTTTCACAAAGGAGAGAAAAGGAGATTATCATGAAAAAGGGAATTTTGAAAACTTTATGCGGATTGATGGCGGCACTCATGCTGCTTGTGTTCGCAGGAACACCCGTTACAACTCAGGCAGCAAAACTGCCATATTACATTAAAATCAATCGTCAGCAGAACTGTGTGACCGTATATGCACTTGATTCCAAAGGCAAATATACCAAACCGGTCAAAGCATTTGCCTGCTCGGTCGGTGTCAACAATGCCACCCCGACAGGAACATTTTCGATTCCGGCAAAATACCGCTGGCATACACTTATGGGCGGTGTGTACGGACAGTATTGCAGCCGTATTCACGGTGGTGTGCTGTTCCACTCTGTGTTTTACAGTTCACAGGACCCGAGCAAGCTGGCATACAATTCTTATAACCGTCTGGGACAGACGGCATCCCACGGATGTGTCCGTCTGAATGTGGAAGATGCCAAGTGGATCTATGACAACTGCCCGGTAGGAACCAAAGTAACCATCTATGACAGCAAAGATCCGGGACCGCTGGGCAAACCTACCCCGATCCGTATCGATGTAAACAGTCCGTACCGCGGATGGGATCCGACCGATCCAAATCCGAGAAATCCATGGCTGAAACTCCGTCCGACGATTAAGGGAATCGCGAATAAAACCATCGAGAGAACCAATCGTAAAGTAGACCTCAAAAAGGGAGTGAAAGCTTCTGATTACAGAGGAAAGACCCTTAAATTTACCGTTTCCGGAAAAGTCAATGCGGCAAAGACCGGAAAATATAAGATTACATACACCGCAAAAGATGCCAAAGGAAACAAGACCCAAAAGAGCATCATAATTACCGTAAAAGATACGAAAGCACCATCCATCAGCCTGAAGCGAAAGACACTGACCTACAATGAAGCCGTTTCCAAAGAAAAACTGGTTTCTGCAATTAAGGCAGATGTAGTGGCAAAAGATCTGGGCAAAAAACTTGCGTCAAAATATGTTTTCGTGGATGCCAGAGAAGCACATAAGGCAGTTACCGCTATGGAAAGAGGAACCTATGGAACTTATAGCGTGACCGTATATGCCAAAGATACGGCAGGAAATAAATCCAGAAAGCTGAAAGTAAAGATTAATTTTGTAAATCCAAACCCGGGTACCGATCAGCCGGATCAGCCGGAACCGGACACTCCGGGCGTTGTAACGGACAGTGCAATTACCGTACAGTAATTTCATAAGAACAGGTAATAGATATCGTAAGCGATATTAATTTTACTTAATTGTCAACCCATGATACAATAACATAAAGATCAATAGAATGCCCCCAAATGCAGGGGGCATTCCGTTTCGCAAAAGAAGGAGGTAAATCCAATGGGCAATGTACGTCGTGTGTACGTAGAAAAGAAACCGGATTTTGCCGTAAAGGCAAAAGAATTAAAACATGAGGTAAAGCATTATCTCGGAATCGCTGCAGATCAGGTGCGTGTTCTGATCCGTTATGATGTGGAAAATGTATCGGATGCCACTTACCAGAAGGCATTGCAGACGGTATTTTCCGAGCCGCCAGTGGATGATATTTATGAGGAGAACTTTGACGCAGAAGGCGGAAACGTATTTTCTGTAGAATTCCTGCCGGGACAGTTCGACCAGAGAGCGGATTCCGCAGAGCAGTGCGTGAAACTTTTAAATGAGGATGAGGAGCCGATCATCCGCAGCGCGACGACCTATGTGATCAAGGGTGACATCACAGAGGATGAGTTAGAGGCGATCAAAAAGTATTGTATCAATCCGGTAGATTCCCGTGAGACCGGTATGGACAAGCCGGATACCCTCGTACAGAATTTCGATGAGCCGGCAGACGTGGCAGTTTTCGACGGATTTATCGACATGGCAGAAGCACAGCTGAAGGAACTGTACAGCTCTTTAAATCTTGCCATGACCTTTAAGGATTTCTTACATATCCAGAATTACTTCAAAAATACCGAGAAGCGGAATCCGTCCGTGACAGAGATCCGCGTGCTTGATACTTACTGGAGTGACCATTGCCGTCATACCACCTTCTCGACAGAACTTAAAAATGTGAAGTTTGATGAAGGATTTTACCAGGCACCAATCAAAAAGACTTACGAAGAATATCTGGATACCCACAAGAAACTGTATGCGGGACGCGATGACAAGTTTGTCTGCCTGATGGATCTGGCACTGCTTGCCATGAAACGTCTGAAAAAAGAAGGAAAACTTGCAGATCAGGAAGAATCTGACGAGATCAATGCATGTTCCATCGTGGTACCGGTGGAAGTAGATGGAAAGACAGAGGAGTGGCTTGTAAACTTTAAGAACGAGACACACAACCATCCGACCGAGATTGAGCCGTTCGGTGGTGCTGCTACCTGTTTAGGCGGAGCCATCCGTGATCCGCTTTCCGGAAGAACCTATGTCTATCAGGCAATGCGTGTGACCGGAGCCGCAGATCCAACCGTATCCGTAAAAGATACGATTGAGGGTAAGCTGCCACAGAAGAAGATCGTGCGCGAGGCAGCCAGAGGTTACAGCTCTTATGGAAATCAGATCGGACTGGCAACCGGATATGTCAAAGAAGTTTACCATCCGGATTATGTAGCAAAACGTATGGAGATCGGTGCTGTCATGGGTGCCGCACCGAGACGTGCCGTACAGAGACTGACCTCTGATCCGGGAGACAGAATTATCCTTCTTGGCGGACGTACCGGACGTGACGGTATCGGTGGAGCAACCGGATCTTCCAAGGCACATAACACACAGTCTACGTCTGTATGTGGTGCCGAGGTACAGAAAGGTAATGCACCGACTGAGCGTAAACTGCAGCGCCTGTTCCGCAGAGAAGAAGTCAGCCATATTATCAAAAAATGTAACGATTTCGGTGCCGGCGGTGTATCTGTAGCCATCGGTGAGCTTGCAGACGGACTGCGCGTGAATCTGGATAAAGTACCGAAGAAATATGCTGGTCTGGATGGAACGGAGATTGCAATCTCCGAGTCCCAGGAGCGTATGGCAGTGGTTGTCGCTCCGCAGGATGTCGAGCAGTTCCTCGCTTATGCAAAAGAAGAAAACCTTGAAGCAATCGAGGTGGCAGTTGTTACCGAGGAGCCGAGATTGATCTTAGAGTGGAGAGGAAAAGACATTGTCAATATTTCCCGTGCATTCCTCGATACCAATGGTGCGCATCAGGAAGCAGATGTCGAAGTCGAGATGCCAAAAGAGGAAGACAACTTCTTTAAAAAGATCGAACTTCCGAAAGTTGCAGATGCATTACAGAAAAACGACAACAAATCAGCATGGCTTGCCATGCTTGCGGATCTTAATGTATGTTCCCAGAAGGGACTTGTCGAGATGTTTGACGGTTCCATCGGTGCGGGAAGTGTCTACATGCCATACGGCGGCCGCTATCAGCTGACCGAGACACAGAGCATGGTTGCCAAACTTCCGGTTCTGAAAGGAAAATGCGATACCGTAACCATGATGTCCTACGGATTTGATCCGTACTTATCCTCCTGGAGTCCATACCACGGATCGGTATATGCCGTGCTGGAATCCCTTTCCCGTATCGTGACCGCCGGTGGTGACTACAAGAAAGTACGCTTCACCTTCCAGGAGTATTTCCGCAGAATGAGTGAAGATCCAAAGAGATGGAGTCAGCCGTTTGCAGCACTGCTCGGTGCATTTGATGCACAGATCGGTTTTGGACTGCCGTCCATCGGTGGAAAAGATTCCATGTCCGGAACCTTTAACGATATTGACGTGCCTCCGACACTGGTTTCTTTCGCAGTCGATGTGGCAAGAGAAAAAGACGTGATCACACCGGAACTGAAAGAAGCAGGAGATAAGCTGGTACTCTTTACGATCGAAAAGAACGCGTATGATCTGCCGGTATATGAACAGGTGATGAAACTGTATGACAAGATTCATGAGCTGATCGGCAAGGGCGCAATCCGCAGTGCCTATGCACTGGACGGAAAAGGTCTGGCAGCAGCAGTCAGCAAGATGGCATTTGGTAACAAATTAGGTGTCACCATTGCAGAGGATGTCACAGCAGAAACATTATTTGCACCGGGATTTGGTAATATCGTTGCAGAAGTAAAAGAGGAGTTTCTTCCTATTATAAAAGAAGCATCCGGAGTTGTTGTCGGTGAAGTGAACGATGCACAGAAATTTGTATACAAAGAAATGTCACTTTCCATGGAGGAAGCAATTGCAGCCTGGACCGGAACACTCGAAAGAGTCTTCCCAACCCGCGCAACCGAGGGCAAGGAAAAAGTGCAGAGTGACGTATATGATACCAAGAATATCTATGTATGCAAGAACAAAGTCGCAAAGCCGACCGTATTCATTCCGGTATTCCCTGGAACAAACTGTGAGTACGACAGTGCGAAAGCGTTTGAGCGTGCAGGTGCCAATACAATTGTAAAAGTATTCAAGAATCTGAGTGCAGCAGACATCCGTGATTCTGTCGATGAATTTGTCAAGGCAATCAACCAGTCACAGATCATCATGTTCCCGGGCGGCTTTTCCGCAGGAGATGAACCGGAAGGATCTGCAAAGTTCTTTGCAACGGCATTCCGGAATGCAAAGATGACCGAGGCAGTAAGCAGACTGCTGTCAGAACGTGACGGACTGGCACTTGGTATCTGCAACGGATTCCAGGCGCTGATCAAACTGGGACTTGTTCCTTACGGACAGATCCAGGCACAGAGTGCGGATTCTCCGACACTGACCTACAACACCATCAACCGCCACATCAGCAAGATGGTATATACCAAGGTTGTGACAAACAAATCCCCATGGCTGCAGCAGGCAAAGCTTGGTGCAACATACTGCAACCCGGCATCCCATGGAGAGGGACGTTTCGTAGCTCCGAAGGAATGGCTGGACAAGCTTTTTGCAAACGGACAGGTTGCCACCCAGTATGTCAATGAAGCCGGCGAGCCAACCATGGATGAAGAGTGGAATGTCAATGGTTCGTACATGGCGATCGAGGGTATCACCAGTCCGGATGGACGTGTACTCGGAAAGATGGCACACAGCGAGCGCCGCGGTGAGGCCGTTGCCATGAACATCTACGGAGAGCAGGATATGAAGATCTTCGAATCCGGAGTTGCTTACTTTAAATAGAATTGTTTATCTTCACGCGTAGTTTCACTCGAACTACGCGTGAAATAGTTTTAATAATAGAAAAAAGTGAAAAAACTCTTAAATGCTTAAGAAAATATTAAAGAATTTTTTCAATAAAATGTAATTTTGGTGTTGCAAAGATACAATACTTGGTGTATGATTGTCACGTAGAGTAGTTAAAAGAGTACTATAAATAGTACGACAAGTGATGAACTACTATCGAGGCTATGGAAACTGGAATTTGTTCCAGACAGACCTTACAATTACAGATACATATTAGAAATATAAGTCATCGGAACCTCAGCTTGCTGATCTTGATGCTGGACAATCAACGTTGATATCACACTCTACGCCGACGTCTGATGTACGAAAGTTTCTGGTCATTTATGATTTGTGTGTCTGCAGATGAAACTGACGATGGACTTAACAGTAAGACCGAGGAAGGTCAGTGGAGGCAATTAGCGAGAACATTGGATTGGAAAAATCGTCCGCAGCGGTTTGGAAGAGAAGATGAAGGAACTTAAACGTGCAGGGTTAAACGAGTAGAGGAGATGGAAGTTAGTCAAAAAGAAAGAGAGGAAAAAACATGAAATCAAGCAAAAAAGTGTTAGCTTTTGCTCTCGCTGCAGCTATGGTTGTAACAGCAGTTCCTGCTACAAACGCACAGGCAGCTTCTACAGCAAAGCTTAGCGCAAAAAAAGCCACAGTTTATTCTGAGGGCTACAAGACAGTTACAGTTAAAACTCCAAAGTCTTGGAAGTCTGTTAAAGTAACTGCAACAAGCAACAAGAAGTCTGTTGCAAAAGTTAAGAAGACAGCAGCAAAGAAGATCAAGGTTACAGGTGTTAAGCCAGGTACCGCTAAAGTTACGGTTAAGGTAACTTACAAGACTTCTACAAAGAAGAGTGCTAAGACAAAGACAAAGAAACTTACTTACACACTGAAAGTTGCTAAGGTAGGCGTTGCTTTATCTGGAGATTCAGTAGTAGCAGTTGGAAGCACAACTAAGTTAACAAATACTAAGAAAAATTCTTCAAGAGCTAAGATCACTTACACATCCAGTGATGATACCATTGCAAAAGTAGATGCTGCAACAGGTGTTGTTACAGGTGTTAAGGCTGGTAAGGCAACAATCACTGCTAAGATTACCGTTGGTAAGGATTCAGCCACAACTACTAAGGATGTAGAAGTGAAGAACCATGTTCTTTCTACAGTAGCACAGAACAAGTTAACAGAGCTTACAGCTACTGTTACTGGCGATACAAAGAACCTTAAGGCAACTGATTTCGCAATCAAGAGTGAAGCAACAAAGGTTGTTTACCCAGTATCCAAGGTATCTGTTGATTCTAAGGATGCTTCTAAGGTTACATTAACTCTGTTCAGTGAGTTAAAGGATGCAGCTACATATGATGTGACTCTTGATGGAATCACAAAGACATTCGTAGCTTCTGACGGAAAGGTTGCTTCTATCGCACTTGATAAAGCTACAATCCCATATGCTACTGAGACAGAAGTTAAGTTAGTATCTAAGGATGCTAATGGTGTTGTTGTAAAAGAACTTAAGTATGGCGAAGCTGATGCTAACTATGATTTTACAATCAATACAAACGGAAACGGTTATACAAACGGTTCTAAGTTATACTTAAACAAAGTTGGCGATACAGCTACAGCTGAGATCACATACAAGACAGGTAAGTATGACCAGAATGGTAAGCCAGAAGGAAACATTGGACCAAACAAGATTACAATTACTGCTTCTGCTCAGTCTGAGATCAACAACTTTGCTGTAAGAATTGATGATTCTGCAAAGAAGTTTGACAAGGCTAAAGATACAAATAAGATTGCTGTAAATGAGACAAAGGTTGCAATGTTCAAGATTCAGAATGCTGATAATCAGGAAATTTCAGACTACAGCAAGTATACATTTGAATCATCTGACAAGTCTGTATTAATGCTTGCAAGTAATAAAGTTGGAACTAACAATTCTATCGGAATTACAGCATTAAAGAATGGTACAGCTTATATTCTTGTTAAAAAGGATGATAAAGTTGTAGGTTCTGTTGCAATTGATATTGTAGCTGAAAGAGCTGTTGCAACTCTCGAGTTAGATAAGTATGATGTAACACTTTCTAAAGATTTAACATCAGATTCCAAAACTGTAAATGTTACATTAAAAGATCAGTATGGTGATAAATGGTCAGGGGATTATAACCTCAACATTGAGTGCCTTTCTACTGATGCAAAAGATTCTAATAATAAAACTTTAGTTGCAAAAGATGTTAAGGGTGTTAACTATTACAATACAGTAGCTAAGACAGACAAGAAAGTAACATTTGTTAACAGTGCTGAAAAAGGAAATTATGTATATAAGATTTCTTACAAGAAGGATAATAAGGAAATCGCTGCAAAGACTGTAAGCGTAGCTGTAAAGCATACAGATTCTACTAAGATTTCTGCATATCGTCTTGATGTTGATAATAGCAATGTTGATATGAAAGTCGACAACGATAACAAGGATACAAAGACAATTAACGTCAAAATGCTTGGAGTTGCTGACGGTGTAGATAAGACAGTTGTTTCAGATGCTAAGTATACCGTAAAGAAGGCTGATGGAACCGTAATCTTCGCAGGAAAATGTGGCGCTGAAACTACAACAAATACTGCTATTACTGTTAAAGCTGATGGTGTTTTAGAGGTTACTCCAGTTAAGGTTGCTACTACCAGTGGTTCTGCAATTGCTACAAAACAGCTTGATGCAGGAACATATACTGTTATTGCTGAAAAAGACGTTACAGAGAATGGAAGCACTAAGACAGTTACAATTTCTACACAGTTTACACTTTCTGATTCTCAGGCTAAGGCTGAAGTTGTAGTAAAGAATGAAAAAGTAGATGCCAATTCTGTTGGTAGCATGTTAGCAGATGCCATTGTTGTAACATTTGATGGTAAGACTTACACATCTGTTTCAGATATCACTGATAAAGATGGTGTATTAGAAATTGGCGAAGTAAAAGTTAAGAAGAATTCAACTGGAAGTAAAGAGCTTACAGGCGCTAATATTTCTGTTGCTTCTGGAGACTACTTCAACGTTACTAAGTTAACAGTAAAAGTTCAGGTTGCTGATGGTGTATATACATTCGTTTCAGTATCTGTACCAGGTGCTATTACTGCTAAATAGTTTAGACTGAATTAAATTTATTCATCTAACCTTAGAACCCCAGACGATTTTCGTCTGGGGTTTTTCTATAAAATGCCAATTATAATTTTACTCGTTCACCAGAAATCTCAATATTCGTATTTCTTAAATCCGCCTTTCCACCAGAAATAGAATTTTTCTTAATGGTAATTGAATATTCTTTTACAGAGTGTTTTGGAACATTTACTTTAAAAGAATTATTGGAATAAGAAGCTATTCCTTTATTTTTTTGATTGATTACAGAAACATGAAATTTCGGAATAGCGGTGATTTTTTTATTCGTACCGTTGGCAATTCTAAATTTTATAACCATATTTCCATTTGCTTGATAAGCTGCATGATATGCACGAATTGTATATTCATTGATTCCGGAATCCTCTATGGTAATTTTCTTACCTGAATACTCATTTGCTTTGATTGTGACTTTACATTTTAAGGATTTTCCGTCACTTAAGTGTGCAGTAACCGTTGTTGTTCCAATTTTTTTACCAGTAATTTTTCCTTTCCTATTTACAGAAGCAACTGAAGAATTGCTTGAAGTCCAGGAGGTAGCAACTCCATTGTTTACTTTAAGTGTTTTAACAAATCCTTTAGTGATGGATAATTTATTGCTGCTTAAACTGACATTATTCGAAAGTTGTACAATTTTGGCATCAAATTTAGTTTCCTGATCAAATACATACTCAACAGAGTAACTTCCTTTTTTTAATTGATTAACGACGTACTTGTATGTATACCATCCACGTCCATCTAATATCCATGAGTCGTCATAATTTGTTAATACCATGGGATTGCCAACTACTTTTCCAGAACTGTTTTTAATGGTGAAAGTGACACCAATAGGAGCTGGAACAAAAACATTAATTTCAAGATCAGCAGTTACATTCAATTTGATAGAATATTTATTACTTGCCAATATATCTGCATTTTTTGATTGCTCATAAACCAATGTCTTATTTGCAGCATAAGTTTCCATTGGTTGATAGAATGAGAAGGTCAATATTAAAATCAACAATGCTGTAAATATAATATGTGTTGTTTTTGACCCCTTTTTTATATACATAATCGTTTTCCCTCCTAAACAAACAAGGCCGGAACAAATGTTCCGACCTTGTATTTTTTCATTTAAAACGAATCGACCGAATCGACTTATTTTAAAGTAAATGCTGTGTTAATAGGGCACTCTACTACAATTGAAGCACCAGCATCATTTACAACAACAACCTTAACAGATGTGATATAAAGAGCCTTTCCATTCTCTTTAGCATCAGCACTTACGATACTGAAATTCTGTTTTATTCCGTCATAAGTATAACTAAACTTATCAGAATTATTTAACTCTGTAAGTAAACCAACAGCATCAGCTGCAGCATCTCTAGTAGCTCTCTGAGAACTTGCAGCCTTAGTATCAATTTTCGCGATAGCTTTTGTCTGAGTATTGTCTAATACAAATGTAGTATTAAATTTCTTATCAACACCACCAATTGTTGCAGTAGCGGATACAGAATATGTTCCTGCTTTAATATCTGTTGCAAGTTCGTATGCATTTACAGTAGAATTTAAACTGTAAAGAGACATACTACCATTCTGACCAACAACCTTTCCATCTGGATTCTTAATTGTAATAGCTGCATTAGAAACAACGCTTACCTTCGCACCCTTTTGGTACTCACTTACAGATGTTGAAATGGCTTTGTTAGCAAAATCAGCTGCAACAGCGTCAGATGCAATCGCAAGATCTGCTTTCTGATCTGATACAGAAAGTCTGTAAGATGCAGTAGAAGGAGTATCTGTTACATTTACAACATTTACTGTCAATACACGAGATACAGTTGCATTAGTATCACATTTTCCATCAGTAGTATGTGCAGTAAGTTTTACCTGATAAGATCCTTCTGCTAAGCTCGAAGCATTAACCGTAATCATACTTCCTGTTGTTGTATAAGTTACAGGGAAATTCGTAGTACCTTTCTTATGGTTTGTCTCAGCTGAAGGAGCACTTAATACTTCATTGTCAACTGTACTGATAGAAATCTGGCTCTCGTACTGATCATATGCTTTAATTGTTTCACTATCAGATGTAAGCAATTGTCTTGAACTACCAGTTGCATTGTTATTAACAGTCATTGCATCAAACTTAAGGTTTGTAAGCTTTCTGGTTTCCTGAACAATTACAGGTAAAGACTTAACAACTTTTCCATCTGAATTAAGAACATTGATATAAGCAGTTCCGGCCTTAACACCAGTTACAGCAACTCCAGTAGATCCTTTTGCATCACCAGCAGATGTAAGAGGTGTCTTGTCAAGAAGTAAAACACTCTTATCGCTGGACTCAACACTGTACTGTGATGTCACATCAGCATCACTGGAATTTTTGATATAGAAAAATGCATATGCAGTATCTTTTACAGCAAGTTTATTATCAGTCTTAACATCAATATTCCAGTTTACCTGTGTATTCTTTGCATTGATTGTGTAGTTGAAGTTTGAAAGTGTTGCATCATCTTCAACAGCTGTAATTGTAAACTTCTTTGTGATCTTGCCAGTCTCAGCACCAGTTGTCTGATCATACTTGTTTGTATGATATGTAACCTCTGCTGTAGCAGTATCGCCAACATTTAATAATACAAGTTTGTTTCCATCTGTGTAACCCTTATTCTCTGTAAAGTTAAAATCTACAGATCCATCATTGCTTGCATCAGAAAGAGTAAACTCTTTTACAACTACCTGATTCTTGTCAAGGAACTGAGCCTTTACTTCTGTTCCAGCTGTGCCCTTAACGATTGTTGTTGTGCTTACACCAACATCTGCAACAGTACCATCTGTAGCAGTAAATGTGACCTCTGTTCCATCATACTTTACAGAGTATTCTTTTGCATCATTCATCTCAGAGTAAGTATCAATTTTAACTGTCTTCTTGTCAGCAGCAACGCTGATTGCCTTTACAGGATATACAACATTGTTAGCTGTATTTGTAATAGTGATATCCTTCTTATCAAGTTTAGAAGTATCACCAGCGAATGTTGCTACAATCTGTGAAGCCTTCTTCTGAGCAGCGGACTTTAAAATAACATTCTTTACTTCTACATCCTTAGTAGTTTCAGCTGAATCCTTACCAACGGTAATCTTAGCTGTGATTGTTGCCTTACCAGCCTTAA
>OLNY01001378.1_pt1 | contig 19524 bp, 26 predicted proteins | sample 1671981 | NCBI WGS metagenome assembly OLNY01 (sample SAMEA3136632, study PRJEB25190) | human gut metagenome | biome: human gut; feature: human-associated habitat; material: faeces | place: Austria | collected 2013
TCACGCTGAAAATGCCGGCCTTTGAATGGGTTCATGTGCAGCTCCATCAGCAAAAAGGGATGATAAGTTTATCACCACCGACCATTTGCAACAGCGCCTAAAAAACAGCCTGTTTCGGTATAAAAATCGACCATACAGAGAGAGAAACCACCGGAGTGGTGGGAAAAGCAGAAAGGTTCACGTGGCATAAGGCGTGGACAATGGTATCGATTGTTTTTTCAATTTCCTATACGTCCAGGATATGCCGCGCCAGCGGCATGGAAGGCGGCGCTCTGTTGTTTCATATGATACCGGAGTAAAACCGCCGAAGCCCGGCGTAAGCCGGTACTGATTGATAGATTTCGCCTATCCCATTCCCACCCTGCTAAGCCATACCCGCTTTCAGCCATGAGAGAGCTTCTGTGCGCGGTCGGAGTGGTCCCGACGAGGGTTTACCCGAAGTCGGGGCGTATCTCCGCGTTAGCGGGCCGTGAGGGCCGCTTACGAGCGTGCACTGAGAACTTCCAGCGAGAAGACTGACAGCGATGAAGATGTAGTTACAACATTCATAATTAAAAGCGACTCTGTTCCGGCCCTTTGGGCCGGGGCGGGGCCGCTTTTCAGTTATGAGGGAGGGGCTTTGTGGTTTCGGTTCTGCGCTGGACCGGGGTTTTCCTGGTGGTTGTATTTGAGTGTTGTAACTAAAATGGCTCCGGTCGGGGCCCGCCGCTTGCGGTGGGAGGTGCATATCTGTCTGTCCACAGGACAGGCAATGAATAGGTTTTCTTTTTAAATGAATGTAATTAAGTAGTTTAAAGGAGATATAAACAGGTGTTTAAAAGATACATTGCACCCTGTAAGACTGGCGGCTGGCGCTTTATGACATGAACGGTTGTAACCTTATGGGGAAGTCCCTTGCAGTTTAATATGGATAAGTAAAATTCCCCGTCTGTGAGGCGTGTTTTGTATCAAAAACAGGGGGGGACCGGATGCACCAGAAGGTGGATGATGAGGTTGTTTTTTGTATGCGGTGCTGATTTTTTGTGCACTGACGGGCTTCAGGCGTGCGAATGCCTCCGGCGCGTGCCGGATTATTCTGAGGAGGTCACTTTCAGGGGGAAGCTTTGGCCAGCCGGCTGTAATTGCGGTTACGTGACAGAATCATGCGCTCCTTCACACGACGCTCCACTTCGCGTTTTACCGCCTCACGATTGGCAGTGACGCGCCCTTCCGAGATTTCACGCGTCAGCTGTCGTTTCACCAGGGTGACGATATCCTGGCGTTCCCTGTTCGCATCACGACGCGCACGGGCACGCTTTATTCCCCGGGACTTAAGCTCTGTCTGGTAACTGCGGAAACGCTCACGCACAAAACGCCAGGCTTTCTCTATCAATTCATCCATACCCAGGGTATCCAGCCCCTGCTTTTTGCGCTGTCTGTTTTCCCATTCCACACGGCTGCGGCGTGCGGAAGCCACCGCCTCTTCTGAGATATCGAGAGCAGCAAACAGCGCCGGTGTGAACGTGATGTCGGTCGGAATATAGCAGCCAATAAGCGGGTCATATTCCGTCTGGTAGGTAATCAGTCCCAGCTCTGACAGGAATGTCAGGGCACGAGTGGCTCGGGTGATGGAGAGTGTTCCAGCAGCAGACTCCGTCGCCAGTCCGCACTCAATGGCCAGTGTGGTGATGGAGCACTGGACGCGGTTGGCCAGCGGGTCATAGTGAAAACACAGCCCCTGCAGCAGCGCATCAATGGCCCGGCGACGCAGTACCGGTGGCATGCGTCGACGCAGACCACGCGAACGGGCATGCGCCACATGAATGGCGAAATCAAAACGGGAAGTGAAGCCCACCGCCTTTTCCATCAGTTTTTCGCAGAACTTCAGCGTTCCGGCACCTTCACGGGGTGTAAACACCGGATTCGGGTTCTTTACCTGGCGGTAATACGTTTGGTGAAGATCAGTCACACCATCCTGCACTTACAATGCGCAGAAGGAGCGAGCACAGAAAGAAGTCTTGAACTTTTCCGGGCATATAACTATACTCCCCGCATAGCTGAATTGTTGGCTATACGGTTTAAGTGGGCCCCGGTAATCTTTTCGTACTCGCCAAAGTTGAAGAAGATTATCGGGGTTTTTGCTTTTCTGGCTCCTGTAAATCCACATCAGAACCAGTTCCTTGCCACCTTACGGCGTGGCCAGCCACAAAATTCCTTAAACGATCAGTAATCTAGCACTAATCTTCTGAACACTCAAGAATGTAAGCCCATCATCACATGCATCGTTTTTGCGCTTCACTTTTTATCAGTGCGGTCAGAACTTCAGCCTGAGTCAGACCATCTTCATGACACATTTGCATGAGCATGGCCTTATACTTTGGTTCAAGAAATACTTTTACTTCCTTGAACGAAGCTCTTTTACGGGCCACTGATAATCTTTGTTTCTCTGCATCAGAAAGCGGATTCCCCTTTCTGTATGCTCGTTTTGCGCCAGATGAGGAAGTCACTGCATTTTCTGTCTGCGACATCTCGCCTCCTCAATACTCAAACAGGGATCGTTTCGCAGAGGATACTACAGTTTTTTGAAATCAGCGACTTGAGAATTGTGACGAAGATCTGTGTTGGCGCACAAATCAACGGGGATTACTGTCGTTTAATGTGATTTAAACTGTGAAATAGTATGGTTTTCAGTTATTGAAACGCCGGGAGCGGGGAAAACTTGCTTTTTCCCGTTTCCGGGGTTGGACAACTGAGCAACGCGAAGGCGTCAGCTACGATGTTCCGGGGACTGCTGATCAGCCCCTGTTGTATTCAGCCATTCTCCGGTCGTCTGCAGCAGTTTTCTGGCATCGTGGCTTCTGAGCAACGGAATACCAGCCTGCCTCAGAACCTCTTCCAGAAGAATATCCCGGCGTCTGCGTTCCGGTCGTAAATGACTGGCATCATCCAGCTCTACTGCTGCAACAATACTGAACGAACGCCGCTCAACGATAACCACATCAACATGCCACTGAGACACCATCCTGAATAACTGCCACCACTGGCGTGATCGTGGCCGGATAAGTGGATACGCGCTGCTCTTATATAGCCCGCGTTCATGTCCATTGAGAGCGTTTTGATAGCCAGCAACTGCCCATCAGTGAGCGTGCGAAGATAGCCGGCAAGACTCTCTGTGCCGCGATCATCCGTTAAGGCCAGCGCCCGACCATCGCGATCGGAGATCACCGTTATGTAACGATGTCCTTTTTTAAAGGCGACCTCATCCACATTCATATGACGGGCGGATAATGGCTTTTTTATCCGGGCAAGACCTCGCTTAACTGCCCGGGTCATAATGCCGTCAACCGCATTCCAACTGAGCTTAAGTTGCTTCCTGACAGCATCAACGGTGCTGATTTTCAGCCATGAGAGAACGAACGATTCGAATAGCAACGTATACCGGCTTCCGGGGCCAGCCCACGGAACAGGCAACGTCAGGCAGCCATGCTCCGGACACATAATTCGTGGAACATCGGCTTCAACAATAGTGGTGAACTGGCAGGTATCAAGATGGCGCCATTTACGATGACGGTGATCGTGAACAGAACAGGATTTACCGCAGGTCGGACAGGCTAGCCGGGTGTTTTCAGCGATCTCAATAGTGACAGTAACAGAACCGGCATTTTCATCGAGAGAAAGGGACTTTACCTGCCACGGATCGGACAGGTTGAGAATATGAGCGTAGAGGGACTTTTCGTCCATGGCGGTGACCTCTGGCGATTAAATACACCATTATCATGCCTTCAGCCACCACAACAAGGGAAGACCCATGTATATACAGTATTCTAATAACTGAATCCACACACAGTCAAATGTCATTATTGTGACTAAAAAACGCTCAATTCTCTGAGAGTGTGGCTGTATGCCTGCTGTGGACTGCTGTGTCCAGCTTATCCACAGCATTTTGCGCACGGTTCTGTGAATAAAATACCTGGTTACCCAGGCCGTGCCGGCACGTTAACCGGGCTGCATCCGATGCAAGTGTGTCGCTGTCGCCGGCCTCCTCACCCGGTCACGTTTCGTCGTTCCTCCTCCACGCGCTGCGGCTTCGGGGCCGCACCTGCATTCGTATGCGGTCGCCCGGTTACAGGTGCGGCACGGCCTGATGGAGGCCGCATGTGAGAGGAGAATTCCCATGCCAAACTGGTGCTCGAATCGTATGCATTTTTCTGGTGAACCGGCACAGATTGCTGAGATTAAACGACTGGCCAGCGGTGCCGTCACACCGCTTTATCGCCGCGCCACAAATGAAGGTATTCAGCTGTTTCTGGCCGGAAGTGCCGGACTTCTGCAGACCACTGAAGATGTGCAGTTTGAACCGTGCCCCGGACTGACGGATGCCGGACGTGGTGTTGTATCGCCGGAGAATATCGCGTTCACCCGCTGGCTGACACACCTGCAGAACGGTGTACTGCTGGATGAGCAAAACTGCCTGATGCTGCATGAACTCTGGCTGCAGAGTGGTACTGGCCAGCGTCGCTGGGAAGGATTACCGGATGAGGTCAGGGAAACCATCACCGTGCATTTCACCGCAAAAAGAGGTGACTGGTGTGGCTTCTGGAGTAACGAGGATGTATCGGTGTGGTGGAACCGTCTGTGTGACAATGTACTGCCGGAAAAAACCATGCCGTTTGACCTGCTGACGGTTCTGCCCACCCGCCTGGATGTTGAAGTGAATGGCTTTAACGGTGGTGTTCTGAACGGTGTTCCTTCTGCGTATCACTGGTATACGGAACAGTATGGCGTGAAGTGGCCTGTGGGGTATGAGGTGAATATCAGCCGTCAGGGAGAAAACTTCATTCAAGTGGATTTCGACACGCCGTGGTGTCAGCCGGAAAGCAACGTTGTTGCAGAATTAAGCCGCCGTTTCGGCTGCACGCTGGAGCACTGGTACGCCGAACAGGGCTGCAATTTCTGTGGCTGGCAGCGATATGAGCGTGGAGAGCTTGTTGATGTGCTGTGGGGGGAACTGGAATGGTCTTCCCCGACAGATGATGATGAGCTGCCGGAAGTCACCGCGCCGGAGTGGATAGTCGACAAGGTGGCGCATTACGGGGGATGAAGTATGACGGAGACGGGCGGGCAACCGCCCGTTTCTTTTCCGACAAAGGATGTCGCCGTGCTCCTCTTTTTACTGCGCCGGCTGACGCGGCGCGGCAGGAACGCTGCCTGTGGTCAGTGTCCCGCGTCCGGCGGGCACGGGACGGGCGCTTTTACTGCTCCCGGCTGGCACCGGTGACAGTGTACGCCAGCCTGTCGCCCTTTTCTGATGAACGCCCTTCAAGCCGCTTTCGCGGCATATTCTCGCCGTCAAAAAGACGACGGCTGCGATATTCCACGGTCGGCCTGACCCGTTACCGGACGCGGTGAACAGCCCACAGGCAGCGGGGAACGGGCACCACAGGGGTGCCCTCCCGGTGCCCTCTGTAAGAGAAGGAGCGTTGTTATGTCCCGTTTTGTCCTTGGTAACTGCATCGATGTTATGACGCGTATCCCTGATAACGCTATTGATTTCATATTAACTGACCCGCCATATCTCGTCGGTTTTCGTGACCGTTCCGGGCGCACCATCGCCGGCGATAAAACCGATGAATGGCTGCAACCGGCCTGTAATGAAATGTACCGCGTACTCAAAAAAGACGCGCTGATGGTGAGCTTCTACGGCTGGAACCGCGTCGATCGCTTTATGGCCGCCTGGAAAAATGCGGGATTCAGCGTTGTTGGTCACCTGGTCTTCACCAAAAACTACACATCGAAGGCCGCATATGTGGGCTATCGCCACGAATGCGCCTACATCCTGGCAAAAGGCCGTCCACGTCTGCCACAAAACCCGCTGCCGGACGTGCTGGGCTGGAAATATTCTGGCAATCGTCATCACCCGACGGAAAAGCCCGTTACCAGCCTGCAACCGCTGATTGAGAGCTTCACACACCCGAACGCAATTGTGCTGGACCCGTTTGCAGGCAGCGGCTCAACCTGCGTCGCCGCCCTCCAGTCCGGACGCCGGTATATCGGTATCGAGCTGCTTGAGCAGTATCACCGTGCCGGGCAGCAACGCCTTGCCGCCGTGCAACGGGCCATGCAGCAGGGGGCCGCGAATGATGACTGGTTTATGCCGGAGGCTGCGTAAATGAACTATGCCGGACACGAAAAACTTCGCGCCGACGTGGCGGAGGTGGCCAACACCATGTGTGACCTTCGGGCCAGGCTGAACGATATGGAGCATCGCTGTCGCTTTGATTCCGATGTGCTTGTTGAACGCCTGACACGCCAGACGCTGTATCGCGCCAATCGCCTGTTTATGGAGGCGTATACCGAAATTCTGGAACTGGATTCCTGCTTCAAAGATTGAGAAGGAGACGAGAATGTACGGAACATGCGAAACGCTATGCCGGGAGCTGGCAGCAAAGTATCCGGGAGACGCGCCGCTGATGCTGGTTATCTGGTCCCCGGAAGAGATTCAGGCACTGGCTGACGGTATGGAAATTTCTCTGACCGATCATGAAATCAGGACCGTCCTGGCGCGCATGGAGGACATCCCGGAAGACCAGCGGACTGAATCCGGTATTTCTTCCGCCGCGGTGATGGAGATTATCAGCAACGTGAGCGAAAACCGCCAGGTGACCGTCCCTGCTGAACTGCTGGCGTCCCTGATTCAGACCGCTGAACAGGCACTGTGGAAACGTGAGTGGGCCGCCCGTGATAACGGCCTCGCCGTCCCGGAATGCGTCACCCGCCGACAGGCGGTGGTTAATCAGGCCCGCGCCCTGCTGAAAAACAACACACGCGAAAACGACTGATGTTATCGCCGCCTGCGGGCGGCGATTCAGGGAGACCATGAATCATGAACGAAACGCTGAATGCACTGATTTGTCGCCACGCCCGTAGCCTGCTGCTGGCGCAGGGCTGGCCGGAAGAGACGGATGTTGACCAGCGAAATCCGAACTATCCGGGCTGGATCAGCATTTACGTACGGCTGGATGCACCCCGGCTGGCGACGTTACTCGTTAACCGCCACGATGGCGTGCTGCCGCCGCACCTGGCCTCCGCCATTCAGAAACTGACCGGAACCGGGGCGGAACTGGTACTGTCCGGCAGTCAGTGGCAGTCGCTGCCGGTACTTCCGGCAGACGGAACGCAGGTGTCTTTCTCGTATGCCGGAGAATGGCTGACCGAAGACGAAATCAGGGCAGTTCTTGATGCGGTGCGAGATGCAGTATGCAGTGTCAGTTGCCGGGTGGCAGAAGATGCGCGGCGTATCCGGGCGGCGCTGACCACAAGCGGTCAGACGTTGCTGACCCGCCAGACGCGCCGCTTTCGCCTGGTCGTGAAGGAAAGCGATCACCCCTGCTGGCTCGATGAAGATGACGAAAACCTGCCCGTGGTGCTCGATGCCATCGTGAACCGGGGAGCACGTTTTTCGTCGGTGGAAATGTACCTGGTCAGCGATTGTATTGAGCATATCCTGTCCAGTGGGCTGGCCTGCGATGTGCTGCGTATACCGGATGAACCGCCCCGCCGCTGGTTTGACCGTGGTGTTCTGCGGGAGGTGGTCCGGGAAGCCCGGGTAGAAATCCGCAGCATGGCGGATGCCCTGGCAAAAATCCGGAAATGATGACACTGGCGGGGTAAATCCCCGCCTTTTTCCTGCCGGTCCCCGGACAGAGCACAAAGGAAGTCGCCGCCGGCTCCGCTTTACCCGGCCATGCAGGGCATGGCCTTGTGGTTTTTCAGTTATGTGGCCTCAGCGTCGTGTGCGGGCTGTGCCGTGCCTCCATCTTAGCCGGGCTGGCGTTGATGCAAGGGTACGCTTCGCCGCTGCGGTCACCCGGTCCCTCCTTCCCGTCTGCCGTGATTTTCCGGTCGTTCACCCGCTCAGATTTCGCGGTCTCACCCTGCAACTCCCGTCAGCCGTGTGCGTCAGGCTGCGGCTTCCCTTGCGCCCCTGCATCCCCGCCTGTTCGCCCGGCTTTTATGGAGGCACGGCACCGCCCGGTGTCGCGGAATATGTGAACAACGGAGGAAAACATCATGCAATATGCGAAACCTGTCACTCTGAATGTTGAAGAGTGCGACCGTCTCTCCTTTCTGCCGTATCTGTTTGGCAACGATTTTCTGTATGCCGAGGCGTATGTGTACGCGCTGGCGCAAAAAATGATGCCGGAATATCAGGGAGGCTTCTGGCACTTCATCCGCCTGCCGGACGGTGGCGGTTACATGATGCCGGATGGCGACCGTTTCCACATGGTGAACGGTGCAAACTGGTTTGACCGTACCGTGAGTGCTGATGCCGCAGGCATCATCCTGACCTCCCTTGTGATTAACCGCCAGTTGTGGCTGTACCACGACAGCGGGGATGCAGGACTGACCCAGCTTTACCGGATGCGCGATGCGCAGTTGTGGCGTCACATCGAATTTCACCCCGAATGCAACGCGATTTACGCGGCTCTGGACTGATTAACGGACGGGGCGGCAATGCCGCCCCTGTAAAGGAGACGAGAACATGTACTGTACTGTTAAAGAAATTATCCGCGAAGTGCTGGATACAGACGTGCCGGACAGTGAATGCGTTTTTGCCGTAGTGCTGACCCGTGGGGATGTGCGTCACATAGCCCAGGACTGGAGTCTGACAGACGATGAGCTGGAAACCGTCATGCAGCGGCTGGACGATGCCTTTGAGCATGGTGCGGATGTCAGCGTTGTTCACGACGTTGTTCGTGAACTGATGGAAGAAAAGCGCGCCAGCCGTCAGGTGACAGTTCCGGCGGTGATGCTGGAAAAAGTGATGGCGCTGGCAGGCAGTGAAATGAAGCGCCTGTATGCCGTCGGGAGTGAGAACGGGGGGACGGTGATGCGTTCGTCAGGGAGGAACGCGAAGCAATGGACGTTGTGCTACAGGCGCTGGACGGGGAGCACATGTCATGAATATCAGCACAGAGACCCGCGAAATTCTGCGCAATTACAAAGCTGTGATTAATGCACGACGTCGTGAGATGGGGCAGAAACCGCTTACCACCGCGCAGATTGTTGATGAAATCTGCGATTTTGTGGTGAATCAGCAGGCTGTTTTCCTCGGCGGTCACTACATCTTACAGGGCAGCAGAAACAGGTGATACAGGGGCAGGCGGTGGAGGCCGCCTGTCAGCCCGCGCGAAAACCCCTGGCAGGCTGACGCCTGCCGGAAGGGAAGCGGGCCACGCTGGCGCGTCGCCCGTTACCGGAACGTCTTTATCGAGGATGACCACGGCGAACAGTTTCGCCTGGTTGTCCGTAATAACGGTGCAATGGTCTGGCGTACCTGGAATTTTGAGGACGGTGCCGGGTACTGGATGAACCATGTCATCAGGGATTTCGGGATTCTTAAGTAAGAGAGGTGCCGGACGGGGACACGTCCGGCAGACAATCATTATTACCGTTTTGGGAGGTACTAACTATGTCAGTTACAGAGTCTAAGGCAAAAACGGAGCGTAAATCCAGCCGTAAACCTGCAAAAACGCAGGAAACAGTCCTGTCTGCCCTGCTGGCGCAGACGGAGGAAGTGAGCGTGCCGCTGGCCTCACTGATTAAATCACCGCTGAATGTGCGCACGGTGCCGTATTCTGCGGAGTCCGTCAGCGAACTGGCGGACTCCATTAAAGGTGTCGGCCTGTTACAGAATCTGGTTGTTCATGCCCTGCCAGGTGACCGCCACGGTGTCGCCGCAGGTGCCGGAGGGATGGACACGGGACATGACGACGTTCCTGTCACTCAGCCAGGAGGTGCTGTTATCCCTGCTCAGTTTCTGTACCGCGTGCAGTCTTAACGGTGTCCAGACCCGCGAGTGTGGTCACACGTCACGCAGTCCGCTTGACTCGCTGGAAACCGCTATCGGATTCCACATGCGCGACTGGTGGCAGCCGACAAAAGCAAACTTCTTCGGACACCTGAAAAAGCCGCAGATTATCGCAGCCCTGAATGAGGCAGGACTGTCCGGTGCTGCACGGGATGCAGAGAAGATGAAGAAAGGTGATGCGGCTGAACATGCAGAGCACCATATGAAAGACAACCGCTGGGTGCCTGGCTGGATGTGTGCACCACATCCACAGACGGATACCACTGAACGCACCGATAACCTGGCTGATGCCGCCTGATAAACAACCACACCGCCCCGCCGGAGACGGGGCGGCAGCAAGGGAGATACCGTGATGAAAAATGAACTGACCCTGAATGTATTACAGACCATGAGCGCACAGGAATATGAAGATATCCGGGCAGCCGGAAGTGATGAACGTCGTGAGCTGACACACGCCGTGATGCGGGAACTGGATGCGCCGGACAACTGGACGATGAACGGCGAGTACGGCAGCGAGTTTGGCGGATTTTTCCCCGTCCAGGTCCGTTTCACGCCTGCCCACGAACGTTTCCACCTGGCGTTATGTTCACCGGGCGATGTCTCTCAGGTCTGGGTGCTGGTTCTGGTGAATGCCGGTGGTGAGCCGTTTGCGGTGGTTCAGGTACAGCGGCGGTTTGCACCGGAAGCCGTCAGCCATTCACTGGCACTGGCGGCGTCACTGGACGCGCAGGGGTACAGCGTCAGTGACATCATCCATATCCTGATGGCGGAAGGAGGTCAGGCATGAGCGCACGTTCACAGGCACTGGTTCCTCTCAGCACAGAGCAACAGGCCGCATGGCGGGCGGTGGCGGAGACCGAAAAACGCCGCCATCAGGGTAACACGCTGGCTGAATATCCGTATGCGGGGGCGTTTTTCCGCTGTCTGAACGGAAGCCGCAGGATATCGCTGTCTGACCTGCGATTTTTCATGCCGTCCCTGACCGCAGAAGAACTGCACGGCAACCGTCTTCAGTGGCTGTATGCCATCGATGTGCTGATTGAAACACAGGGCGAGGTCTGCCTCCTTCCCCTTCCCGGTGATGCAGCAGAGCGCTTGTTCCCGTCGGTGCGGTTTCGTGTCAGGGAACGCAGTCGCCATAAATCCGCGCTGGTCATGCAGAAGTACAGCCGCCAGCAGGCGAGGGAGGCAGAGCAGAAAGCCCGTGCGTACCAGGCGCTGGTCGCTCAGGCTGAAATCGAACTGGCATTCCATTCGCCGGAAACAGTCGGAAGCTGGCATGCACGCTGGAGTGACCGGGTGGCAGAGCATGACCTGGAAACCCTGTTCTGGCAGTGGGGCGAGCGTTTTCCGTCACTGGCCGGAATGGAACGCTGGCAGTGGCAGGATATGCCATTCTGGCAGGTCATCGCAGAGGCTGGTATGGCGGCAAGGGTGGTCGGTCATGCTGTTCGTGAGATGGAGCGGTGGATGGTGCCGAACAAACTCCGGGAGGCAGCGTGATGCGGCAACAATCACACGGATTTCCCGTGAACGGTCTGAATGAGCGGATTATTTTCAGGGAAAGTGAGTGTGGTCAGCGTGCAGGTATATGGGCTATGATGTGCCCGGCGCTTGAGGCTTTCTGCCTCATGACGTGAAGGTGGTTTGTTGCCGTGTTGTGTGGCAGAAAGAAGATAGCCCCGTAGTAAGTTAATTTTCATTAACCACCACGAGGCATCCCTATGTCTAGTCCACATCAGGATAGCCTCTTACCGCGCTTTGCGCAAGGAGAAGAAGGCCATGAAACTACCACGAAGTTCCCTTGTCTGGTGTGTGTTGATCGTGTGTCTCACACTGTTGATATTCACTTATCTGACACGAAAATCGCTGTGCGAGATTCGTTACAGAGACGGACACAGGGAGGTGGCGGCTTTCATGGCTTACGAATCCGGTAAGTAGCAACCTGGAGGCGGGCGCAGGCCCGCCTTTTCAGGACTGATGCTGGTCTGACTACTGAAGCGCCTTTATAAAGGGGCTGCTGGTTCGCCGGTAGCCCCTTTCTCCTTGCTGATGTTGTACGGGCATGAACAACCTGACTTCAGGAAGGTCGTTTCCCTTCAGGAACGGGGATGAACGCGCGCCTGCGGCGCCCGTTCTTTTCCCCCGCCTTCTCTGGTTATGGCCTGTCAGAAATCACATCACCTTCCCTGTGATTATTCTCTTTTTCTTCCTGCTCTGATTCTGACTACTGCAGTGTTGTCCTGTCTGCCGGGCGCACCTTCGGCTCCCGACTGCCTGGCGGCATCCGGTCGTCAGGCCCGACTCCGACAGGCAGCTGCTGGCGCACCTGCCAGTCTCCGCCGAACCCGCTGGCGCGGTTTCGGGCTGTCGCTACGGTCCGATGCGTGAAAACCCCGGGCTTGCAGCGACCGTTCCGGTCGCGCCGCCTCTGTCGCGCCGTGGCCTGCGCTCCTGGCATCCCGGCAAAAGGCCGCCGGGATGTAAGGCGCAACGCCGTTTCGCAAACCGCGCTTCACGTCGTTGCGGCGGGTCCCTGCCCGTTGTTGTGTCCGGTGCCATTCACCTGTTTAAGCCCCTGTCGCCGGGGGCATAGACAGCCACAACTGTCTCCGCCAGTCCAGGGGTGAAATGCACATCCCGCAAAACTTTTTGCCCAGAACCACAAATACACGCTGGAGGAGCTGATGGCCTCCGCTGATCCCTACACGCTGATTTTTTCCCGCCCCAGTCCGCTACGGGGCGTTTATGACAGCAATAATAATTTCGTGACCTGTAAGGACGCGTCGGTTTCGCTGAAAGACAAGCTGAATCTGGATACACAGAGTGGCGGAAAAACCTGGCATTATTATGCCCAGCAGCTATTTGGTGGACGCCCTGATCCGAACCTGTTGTTCAGTACGCTGATTGGCGACAGTTACAGTTACTTCTATGGCTCAAGTAAATCAGCCAGCCAGATCATCCGCCAGAATGTCACCATCAATGCGCTGAAGGAGGGGATCACCAGTTATGCCGCGCGTAATGGTGATTCAGCCAGCCTGGTGAATCTGGCCACCACGTCATCGATGGAGAAGCAACGTCTGGCACATGTCTCCATCGGTCACCCAGTGCGGTTGAGAAAATCGCCTTTGACCGCTTCCATGTGGCGAAGCAACTGGGCGAGGTAGTTGATAAAACCCGTCAGAATGAACATCCGCACCTCCCTGTTGAAAGCCGACACCAGGCAAAAGGAACCCGCTTCCTGTGGCAGTACAGCGATAAGTGGATGACCGAATCCCGGCAGGAAAAGCTGATGTGGCTGCGTGCACAGATGAAGCTGACGAGCCAGTGCTGGGCGCTGAAAGAGCTGGCAAAGGATATCTGGAACAGGCCATGGAGCGAGGAAAGACGGAGTGACTGGCAGAGATGGTTGGCGCTGGCGGCTAACAGTGACGTTCCCATGATGAAAAATGCCGCGAAAACGATAGGAAAAAGGCTGTACGGGATCCTGAATGCGATGCGACACAGTGTCTCAAACGGAAATGCGGAGGCACTTAACAGCAAGATCAGGCTGCTGAGGATAAAAGCCAGGGGATACCGAAACCGGGAGCGCTTTAAACTGGGGGTGATGTTCCACTACGGAAAGCTGAATATGGCGTTCTGAGCCTTCCCACCATGATCGGGGAAGACCCATATACATACAGCAATAGAAAAGGGAGATGAGAACATGATCCGCATTGAAATTCTTTTCGACCGCCAGAGCACAAAAAACCTCAAATCAGGCACACTTCAGGCGCTACAGAATGAAATCGAACAACGTCTGAAACCACACTACCCGGAAATCTGGCTGCGTATTGACCAGGGCAGCGCCCCGTCTGTATCTGTCACAGGAGCCCGCAACGACAAGGATAAAGAACGTATCCTGTCTCTGCTGGAAGAAATCTGGCAGGACGACAGCTGGCTGCCTGCAGCATGAGTACCGTTTATCACCGTCCGGCTGACCCTTCAGGCGATGACAGTTACGTGCGACCGTTGTTTGCCGATCGTTGCCAGGCCGGTTTTCCTTCGCCTGCCACTGATTATGCTGAGCAGGAACTGGATCTGAACAGCTATTGCATCAGCAGACCTGCAGCCACCTTCTTTCTGCGCGCCAGCGGTGAATCGATGAACCAGGCTGGCGTGCAGAATGGTGATCTGCTGGTAGTGGACAGGGCCGAAAAACCACAACACGGGGACATCGTTATCGCTGAGATCGACGGTGAGTTCACCGTCAAACGACTGCTGTTGCGCCCACGCCCGGCACTGGAGCCGGTTTCAGACAGCCCGGAATTCCGCACACTGTATCCGGAAAACATCTGTATTTTTGGTGTTGTCACTCACGTGATACACAGGACGCGGGAGTTACGCTGATGTTTGCACTGGCTGATATCAACAGTTTCTACGCCTCATGTGAAAAAGTTTTCCGCCCGGACCTTCGCAACGAACCGGTCATCGTACTCAGCAATAACGATGGCTGTGTGATCGCGCGCAGCCCGGAGGCAAAAGCCCTTGGCATCAGAATGGGGCAGCCCTGGTTTCAGGTGAGACAGATGCGCCTGGAGAAGAAAATACATGTATTTTCCAGCAATTATGCGCTGTACCACAGCATGAGCCAACGGGTCATGGCTGTTCTGGAGTCGCTTTCTCCCGCAGTTGAGCCCTACTCAATTGATGAAATGTTTATTGATTTGCGGGGGATAAATCATTGCATCTCTCCGGAGTTTTTTGGTCATCAGCTCAGGGAACAGGTAAAGAGCTGGACAGGACTCACCATGGGGGTGGGCATTGCGCCTACAAAAACGCTGGCTAAAAGTGCACAGTGGGCAACAAAGCAATGGCCACAGTTTTCCGGAGTGGTCGCGCTGACGGCAGAAAACCGTAATCGGACCTTGAAGCTACTGGGGCTGCAGCCAGTTGGTGAGGTCTGGGGAGTAGGACGCAGACTGACGGAAAAGCTGAATGCGCTGGGTATTAACACAGCACTGCAGCTGGCGCAGGCTAACACGGCATTCATCCGGAAAAACTTCAGCGTCATTCTTGAGCGTACGGTACGCGAACTCAACGGCGAGTCCTGCATATCCCTGGAAGAAGCACCACCGGCAAAACAGCAGATTGTCTGTAGTCGCAGTTTTGGTGAACGAATCACAGACAAAGATGCCATGCACCAGGCTGTTGTTCAGTATGCAGAGCGGGCCGCAGAGAAACTACGTGGGGAGCGTCAGTATTGCCGGCAGGTGACGACATTTGTACGGACATCCCCCTTTGCAGTAAAAGAACCCTGTTACAGCAATGCCGCTGTGGAAAAGCTTCCATTGCCCACACAGGACAGCCGGGACATTATTGCCGCCGCATGCAGAGCCTTAAACCATGTCTGGCGTGAAGGGTACCGCTATATGAAGGCAGGAGTCATGCTGGCTGATTTTACACCATCGGGTATAGCGCAGCCGGGATTATTTGATGAAATCCAGCCCCGTAAAAACAGTGAAAAGTTAATGAAAACACTCGATGAACTGAACCAGTCGGGAAAAGGGAAAGTGTGGTTTGCGGGGCGAGGAACCGCCCCTGAATGGCAAATGAAACGGGAAATGCTCTCGCCTTCGTATACAACACAATGGACTGAGATCCCCATTGCTTCATTCTGATATATCAGAATAATTTTTGCATTTTAAGGCGCACATCATTCATTGCCTCCTGCACCGAATCAGTAGCAGAAGGAGGCATTTTTTCAGCAGATTGCAAAGCACCGAGTTCAGTCAACACAGCTCTGATATCGGCCTGAGAAGGCTTCCATCCAGTCGTCTGACTGAGTAAGGTTACAACCTGATCTGCTGAAAACTCCTCGCTCAAAATGGCAGTCAGCAATACAGGCAGGCGAGGATCAAGTTGGTGTAACGCCATTCCAGAAATAAATGCATTCCGGAACAGCTCACCACGCTCAGAACGCGGAACGGACTCTATCGCTTCCAAAGTTTGAAAGTCTGCAGCTTTTTCCGGATGCAGATAAAGTGTGAATTTTTTCCTTTTCCGTTCATCGTCCACAATATTACTCCTCTTTGAAAGCCGCGATAGCTTCAACCAGTGCTGTCTGTGGCGACTCCATCATCACTACTTTTTGCCCAAGATGGTGCCATGCCGTTTTTATCGAACCATAGATCAACGGGGCCCCACCACCGACAACATAAACACGATTCACATGATGAAAATCACCGAGCTCATTGACTACTTGCTCCCCCAGACTGGCAATAGCCCCCTCAATGGTATTAAGGACCAGATCAGTTTTTGTTTCGTCATTTATAACCTGCCGAACAAAATCCGGATCATTACGACGTTTAATCAATTCATCTGCAACGAGGAAACTGGTATCACTGGATGCCATGCGCAATGCACTCATTGCAGCTTTCGTAACTGAAGACACACCAATGCCAGAATTACCATGAATGGCACTTACAGAGTCAAATTGACCAACGATAACACCAACATCAAGCGTAGTGCCGCCAATATCAACTACCAGCGATTTTTCGAACTGACCAACTTTATCCATGACCAGACGAGAAAACACAGCTGGCAATGATTCAGGCATCACATCAACGTGTTCAATGGTGAAAACATCGCCTTTATTAAGACGAATCGGCCTCATTAAATTCTCAATTTTACGCTGAATGTTGAGTTCATTTTTTTGACACTCTTTCGTGTAGAACTCACTGATAGGTAAAGTCACAGTCAATGATACAGGCTGAGGCGCTAATCCACTATTCAGTAAAGCGTGATGCACAGCTAACAGGTTAACATCCGTATATTGATACTCAATATGAGTCGTAAGAATAGATTGGTTGCTAACTTCATCATACGTGTATTTTTTACCATCCAGTTCATAGTTAAATGTCTGGCGAATCCCTAACCCGTCAACCTTCCATCCATGACGAAATGAGTTTTGCGACAACGACTTACAGATTTTCCCATTGTCATTCCATGCCAACTTGATTGTTGTTGAACCATCATCGCAGTATACGTTCATCTATAGCCCCTTAAATACTCAATCTGAGTAAATAACTGTTTCTGGTTGCAAGGTAATACTCAATTTGAGCACTATCATAGTTATGAAATCACAAAACACAAGTAATATTTATTACATCATATGACACACTTCATATTTCATACTTCATAAATATGAATGCATATTGACACATCAGGTTACCGTGTCAAAATATCATCATACTTCACACATCACATTTATGAGGTTGCAATGATTACTGTAGTTGGTGGGAACAAAGGTGGTTCAGGGAAAACTACCATTGCATCAAACCTGGCTATTGCTCTCGCAAATAAAGGAAGGGAAGTCTGCCTGTTAAACGGAGATCTACAACGAACAGCCGCAAAACATCATGCAGAACGAGAAGCTGCAGGACTGTTACCAGCAATAACCCTTGTTGAGAAATTTGATAACCTGACACAAACACTACAGGCTCTGAATGAAAAGTTCGATGATGTAATAGTGGATGTCGCAGGAAGAAACTCAAAGGAATTCATAACGAGTGGAGTTGTCGCACATCAAATAATTGCGCCACTACAGTGTTCTCAACCAGATCTGGATACTCTTACAGAACTAGAACAACAGATAGACGCAATGCGTAACCTTAACCCGGAACTTAAGGTTTATTGTTTACAAAGTATGGCAACAACCAATCCGGTTTTGAGGGGAAATGAGAGAAAAGAATTCCTTGAATATCTTGAAGAATTCCCAACAATTCAAGTCCTGGATTCAGTTATTTGTTTCAGAAAAGTCTATCGCGATTGCATGAGCAACGGCACCGGTGTAGTAGAAACGAACAATACAGCAGCCAGAGCAGAAATTGAACATTTAATGAATGAGGTATTTGGCCCATGGTGAAGAAACCCAGCCAGCAAGCATTAAACAGAGCTGCAGTTACGGTAGAACAAGCAGAGGCTCTGGCTCAGCGCCTTGCGGATAAACCATACGGCGCGCCGGAAAAACCCGAACCAGAAAAACAATGTCGGACGACAATCTCTCTTGGTGAAAGCATGCTTGTCACAATAGAAGATCTGGCATTGAGGAATAAACGCAATGGTAAAGATCCAAAAAATGTAAGTGCCATCGTCAGAGTAGCCCTTGAGCAATACTTAAAAACACTAACGTAATAATCAAGAAGTTATTACTTATGAAATCACACTTGTGAATTCACACTGTTTAAGCACCCTTGCATACAAGAGATCACATATTGCAGTGGTCTCTTCTTTTATAGAATAAATCACAATTCATAATTATGATTTGTGACTTATGCGTGTCTGTTTTTCAGCATTGTGACAGCATCGGACTCAGGCATCGAAAACTGCACCCGGTGCCGTGCAGCCACATCCAGCGCAAACACCTTCGTGTACACATCTGTCGAACTAATCGACTTGTGCCCCATCAGGCTCTGCAGCACCTTCAGCGGAATACCAGCATACAGCATATGCATCGCGTAGGAATGGCGGAAAGTATGTGGGGTAACCGGAACAGAGAACGTCACGCCGTCGGCCGCAGCGGCCTCTACAGCTTCATTCAGCCAGGTGCGAACTGTGCGGTCGGTGATTTCCCAGATGCGCGCCTTCTCCATTCTTCCGGTTCGTTTGTTTCTGCGCTCCAGTGGGATTTTCAGCGTGGCCACCATCATCTGCAGTTGGCTGACGTATTGTGTATCGGACAGGGGAACCAGGCGATGCACCTGACTGCCAGCAGGGACACGGCCTGCCGTTCTGGTCGCTTTTTCAGTCCGTTGTTTGAGCGTGGCCAGCTGTACGAACGGATATGGCGGCGCCAGTGAAAAATCTCCCCGCGTCAGCGCCAGCGCTTCGTTTATACGTGCGCCCGTGTTCCACAGGGTGGCCAGCAACATTTTGCGGTGCAGATCCGGTACATAGTGGAGCAGGGCGCTGATCTCCGGCGCCAACAGATATTTTGGTAATTCGCCCTGCACAAGTGCCATCTGACGTAGTGCCAGCGCAGCCGGGTAATCAATGGCAACAGGTAATGTTGCCGGAGGCGTTAAAAAAGAACCAGGCAGGGAAAGCAATTGTGGGCCACTCATGATGTCCCCTTTATGAAATCCTCAATCTCTTGCTCGGTCTTTTTAGACTTCTTTACCATTTCGTACTCCTTTTGGAGTGTTTTACCTCTGGCTTTCAACAATACCAACCTCGTTGGCGATAGTGTATCGGAAAGGCCGTGCAGAGGGAGGCCACATAACATTCTCAGTTCTCGTGATAACCGCAGTGCTTTTACTCCCAACATAGCTGCGTTTTTATGCAAACTATATTCACCCGCTCCACCATAAGGAGTATCTTCAACAAACACATTATCTACACACACGACAGCTTCGTAGCTGAGAACAGAGAGTTCGCTGAGCCTATACATCAGGCCAGAAGGAAGGGAGCGCCAGTTACCAGATACCGGGGAATAATCGATTTCCGGTAATAAGAACTCAGCTTCTCCTCTGCCATCCTGATCGTGCTCCACAGGGCACTGTTGCAAATAGTCGGTGGTGATAAACTTATCATCCCCTTTTACTGATGGAGCTGCACATGAACCCATTCAAAGGCCGGTATTTTCAGCGTGACATCATTCTGTGGGCCGTACGCTGGTACTGCAAATACGGCAT
>OLNY01001379.1_pt1 | contig 19501 bp, 10 predicted proteins | sample 1671981 | NCBI WGS metagenome assembly OLNY01 (sample SAMEA3136632, study PRJEB25190) | human gut metagenome | biome: human gut; feature: human-associated habitat; material: faeces | place: Austria | collected 2013
GGACCGCCAGGACCGCCAGCGCCGGGCCATCTACCAGGCCCTGCCCCGCACCGAGGAGATCGACCGCCAGCTGCGGACGACCGCCCCGAAGATCCTAGCCGCCTCCCTGCGCCAAGGTCTAAGCCGGGAGGAGACCCTGGCCAAGCTCCGCCGGGAAAATTTAGCCCTCCAGGACGAGGAGGCCGCCCTGCTCCACGAGGCCGGCTATCCCCCCGACGCCCTGGACGAGACCCCCTTCTGCCCCCTCTGCAACGACCGGGGCTGGAAGGGACCCAAGATGTGCTCCTGCCTGAAGTCGCTCTGCCAGCAGGAGCAGATCGCAGAGCTGTCCTCCCTGCTGGACCTGGGGGACCAGTCCTTCAACACCTTCCGGTTGGATTACTATGACCGCCAGGTCTGGCCGGAGTTTCGCCGCTCGCCCCGCGAGAGCATGGAGATGGTCCTGAGCTGCTGCCGGAGCTACGCGGAGTTTTTTGACACCTACCCCCACAAAAACCTCTTCCTCTGCGGCGCACCGGGCCTGGGCAAGACCTTTCTCTCCGCCTGCATCGCCCGCGTGGTCTCGGAAAAGGGCTATTCTGTGGTCTATGACACCGCCTCCAACGTCTTCGCCCGCTTCGAGGCCCGCAAGTTCATCCGCTTCGGCGAAGACGCCCGCCAGGCTGGGGCAGACACCCGCCGGTATCTCACCTGCGACCTGCTCATCTTAGACGACCTGGGCAGCGAGTTCACCTCTCCCTTCACCCAGGCGGCGCTGTATGAGGTCATCAACACGCGCCTGGTCGAAAATAAACACACCGTCATCTCCTCCAACCTGAGCTTGGACGCCATCCGCCAGCGCTATTCCGCCCAGGTGGCCTCCCGCCTGGAGGGAATGTATCAGACCCTGGTCTTCTTCGGCCAGGACATTCGGATGCTGAAAAAACAACAGCGATGATCCTATTTACGTCAAAACCCCCTGCCGACCGGCAGGGGGTTTTTCGTCCAAAAAATCTTAACTTATCCCAGCACCAGCTGCCGGTACTCCTCCGCCGTCCGCACCTGGCCCACGGCAGACAGGGACGCCCTGTCCCAGGCAAAGATCTCCTGCGCCAGGGCCACCACGTCCTCCCGTGTCACACGGTCGTAGGCGTCGATGATCTGCTCCGAGGTCAAAATTTCCCCGGAAAAGAGCAGCGACCGCCCTGCGTGGCTCATACGGGACTGGGTGGATTCCAGGCCCATGATGACGTTGGCCTTCGACTGCTCTCTGGCCCGCTCCAGCTCCTCGGTGGTGGGGCCGTTTGCCAGGAAGTCATCGATGACCCGGCGGATGGTGGCCAGGGCCTTGGCCTCCGTCTCCTTGTTCAGGGCCGTGTAGATACAGAAGACCCCCGTCTCCGCGTGGCCTGCGCCGTAGGAGTAGATGGAGTAGCAAAGCCCCTGCTGCTCCCGCACCTGCTGAAACAGCCGGGAGGACACGCCGCCGCCCAAGATCGCAGACAAGAGCTGCAGGGCAAAGCGCTTGGGGGAGTTGTAGTCCAGCCCCGGAAAGGCCAGGGTCAGGTGATTCTGCTCGATGGGCTTGGGGGTGGCGACAAAGGCCGGGGTATACGCCGCCGGGACCGGGGCTGGCGCGTTCCCCGCAGGCAAGGCGGAAAAACGACGCCGAATGTCCTCCAGGACTTCCTGGGAAAAGCTGCCCGTGAGGGCCACGACGGTGTTGTCCCCCCGGTAGTGGGCGTCGTGATAGGCCTTGAGAAACGCCCCCGTCATGGGAGCCAGGGTCTCCTCCCGGCCCAAAATGGGCCGGGCCAGCGGGCTGCCGGCAAAGACGGCCCCGAAGAGCTTTTCGGCGCAGAGGTCGTCCGGGGTGTCCTCATACATGTCGATCTCTTCTAAAATGACCCCCCGCTCGGTCTCCACCGCCTCCTGGGCGAAGGACGAGCAGTAGACCATATCAAAGAGGATGTCCAGCGCCTGGGGCAGGTGGTCGTCCAGGACCCGGCCGTAGAAGCAGGTACACTCCTTGGTGGTAAAGGCGTTCATCTGCCCGCCGATGGCGTCGGTCTCCCTGGCGATGTCCTGGGCCGTGCGGCGCTGGGTGCCCTTAAAGAGCATGTGCTCGATGAAGTGGGCCGCGCCGGATTCCTCCGGCGTTTCCTCCCGTGAGCCGCCCCCCACCCAGATGCCCAGGGCGGCGGAGCGCACGGTATCCATGGCTTCCGTCACCAGGCGGACGCCGTTGGGGAGAGTCTCGATCTGAACCATTGACAGGTCTCCTTCTTTGGTCACGTTACTTTTTCTTCTCCATGGTGGTGCCCAGGGATTTCTCCGCGATGGCTTCCAGCAGCACGGCGTGCTCCATCCGGCCGTCCAGAACGGTCACGGACCCCACCCCGTGCTCCACGGCGTGGATGCAGTTCATGGTCTTGGGGATCATGCCGCCGGCGATGAGGCCGCTGTCCATCAGCTCCTTGGCCCTGGCCACGTCCATGCGGGCGATGCGGGTGGACTGGTTGTGGCTGTCCACCAGGATGCCGTCGGTGTCGGTGAGGAAGATGAGCTTATCCGCGCCCATAGCCTCGGCCACGGCGCGGGCCGCGTCGTCGGCGTTGCAGTTCAGGGCGCCGCCGTCCTCGCTGCGGCTCACGGGAGAGACAACGGGCAGGAAGCCGCTGTCCAGCAGGGTCCGCAGGAGCCGGGGGTCCACCTTCGTGATGGTCCCCACCAGACCCAGTGCCTTGTCCTTCTGCCGGGCGGTGATGAGGCCCCCGTCCCGGCCGGACACGCCGCAGGCCTTTGCGCCGATGCGGTCCAGGGCGGAGACGATGGACTTGTTCACGCGGGCGGAGAGGGCCATTTCCGCCGTCTCCAATACGGTGTCGTCGGTCACGCGGTAGCCGTTCTCAAACACGGTTGGCACGTTCATCCGCTCCAGCAGGGAGGAGATCTCTTTCCCGCCGCCGTGGACTAAGACCACCCGCACGCCCACGGATTGCAGCGCGGCGGCGTCTTCCAAAATCGTATCGGTGGAGGCCGCGTCCAGGGCGGAGCCGCCGTACTTGATGACAATGGTCCGGCCCTCGTACTGGCGGAGCTTGGGCAGCACGTCCAGCAGGGCGCGGACCTTGCTCATGCCGTCCATGCCGTGCTGCACGTCGTAGTCGTGCAAATACTGCTTGGCATAGTCTACGTCAGAGGGGCAGTCAATATACTCGATGCCGCGCTTCTGGCGGGTCTCCGCCCCCTTGCCGGTGAGCAGGATGACCGTGGGCTCGTCGCAGCTCATCACGGCCTGCTTGATGGCTTCGCCGCGGTCGGGGACGATGGAGTAGTCGCTGGTCCCCTGGGCCACATACTGGGCGATGTCCCGGCAGATGTTCTCCACCGGCTCCTCGCCGGGGTCCTCCTCGGTCAGGATGACCAGGTCGGAATACTGCCCGGAAATTTCGCCCAGGTCCTTCCGCCGGTCATAGGCCTTGTAGCCGGGGCAGCCGAACACGGTGACGATCCGGCGGCCGGGGTACTCCTCCCGCACCGAGCGGAAGAGCGTCTCGAAGGACAGCCGGTTGTGGGCATAGTCCACAATCACGCTGACCTTTTCGTCCGCGTTGGCATAGACCTCCATCCGGCCCGGCACGCGGGCCTTCATGAGGCCCGCAAAGGCATACTGCTCCGGCACACCCACGGCCTCGCACACGGCCAGGGCCGCCAGGGCGTTCTGGACGTTGAACAGGCCCGGCATGGTCAGCCGGAACTCCCGGCTGTACCGGGGGGTCTTCACGCGGAACAGAATGTCTCCCCCGGCCTTTCGGACCTGGGAGCCAAAGATGGTGGCGGAGGGGTCCGTCTGGGAGAAAGTGATGATGCGGGGGCAGCTCTTCCGGGCCGCTTCCAGCACCCGGTCGGCGTGGTCGCAGTCCAGGTTCACGCAGGCGGCGGCGGCCTGGGCGAAGATGCGGAGCTTGGAGGCAAAGTAGTCCTCAAAATCCGGGTGCTCGATGGGCGAAATGTGGTCCATGCCGATGTTCAGGAACACGGCGGCAGCAAACTCCACGTTCTTCACCCGGTCGTATTTCAGCGCCTGGCTGGAGACCTCCATGCTCAGATAGCGGATGCCGGAAGACACGGCGTTGGCAAAGTGCCGCTCCAGCTCCAGGGGTTCGGGGGTGGTCAGGTGGGACTCGAACTTCTCCACGCCGTCATACGTCTCGATGCCGCCGATGACGCCGCTGGGCGCCTGCTTCTTGGCGGCCAGGTACTCGTCAAAAATATACTTGAGGTAGTAGGTGGTGGTCGATTTGCCCTTCGTGCCGGTCACGCCCACCACGCCCAGCTTGGCGGAGGGGTGGTTGTAATAGAAATCCGCCAGGTAGGCCATGGCCAGACGCACGTCGCTGACCTGGATGCAGGGCAGGTCTACCTGGTCGTACTTCTTCTCGGACAGGTAGACGAAGGCGCCCTTTTCCTTGGCGGACTGTAAAAATTCAGGCTTGAAATGGGCGCCCTTGCAGATGAACAGGGTGCCGGGGATCACATCGCGGGAGTCGCAGCTGACCAGCGCCACCTCTCTGGTGAGGGGTGCGCCGGAGAAATCCAGCTGAAGGTTTTTCCGCTGGAGCAGCTGAATGTACTCCCCCAGGGGGTAGAGGGTAAGATCCATAGTTTTTGATCGTCCTTTCGTAAAGCCTTCCCCTGGGGGGAAGGTGGGCCGGCGAAGCCGGGTCGGATGAGGGCTGCGTTGCAGAGAGAAGGCACCGTGTACCATGGCAGCACGAAAAGGGATTCCCTCTTTACCGTCTACCTTAGTACACGACGGCTCAGTAGCGTCAGGTAGCCCTCATCCGTCTGCTTCGCAGCCACCTTCCCCCTCGGGGAAGGCTCTTTCTTATACGTTCCGCAGTTGTTTGCCGCAGCGGAGGATGGCCTGCTCGGCCAAGATCTCCATGGCGTCGATATAGAAGGGGGGCAGGCTGTGGAGGGTGCGGTAGACCGACAGCTCCGTGCAGCCCAGAATGGCGCAGTCGCACCCGACGGAACGCAGGTAGGCGTCGATCTCCCCGAATTTCTCGCGGGAGCCGGTCTCCCCTTTCTTGATCTCATCGTAGATGATGGACATGACCGTCTTTTGCAGCTCCTCCGGCAGGGTCACGGGGGTCAGCCCGGCGGCGGTCAGTTCGTTTTGGTAGATGCCCGTCTGCACCGTACCGTCCGTGGCCAGGATGCCCACGGTCTGCTTGCCCATGGCTTGGATCGTCTTGACCGTCTCCCGGATCATGTGGATGATGGGGACGTGCAGCTGGGCCTGGAGCTGGTCGGCAAAGTAGTGAGACGTATTGCAGGGGATGGCCAGGACCGTACACCCCGCCCCCTCCAGCAGCTTCGCGTCGGCCAGCAGATGAGCAAACACCGCCTCTGCCTGCTCTGGGGTGCCTAAGATCCCGGCAGTGCGGTCGGGGATCTTCGCGTCGCTCCAGATGAGCACCCGCAGGTGCTCCTGGTCCGTGTCGGCCTGGGTGCGGTCGATGATGCGCTGATAAAACGTATTGGTGGCCTGGGGGCCCATGCCGCCCAGCACGCCGAGGATACCTTCCATTGTGGGTCCTCCTTTTCGGGAAAGGGCTTAGGCCTTTCGCTCGTAATACTGCTTGAACTTCTTGAAGTGGCCCAGCAGATTCTTCTCCATACGGAGCGTCCGCATCAGGGGCTTGTCTTTGTCGTAGAACAGGGGGCGGACTTCCCTCCCCTGCTGCATGAGCTGCTTCATCTCCTGGTGGTAGTCGGAGACGATATATTCAAAGGCAACTTTCCGGGGCACGACCCGCCACAGGCTGGGGTTGTCGGCCAGAACGAAGGGCAGGTCTTTCCCCTCCACCCGGTCCTCCACCAGGAGCTTGGCGATGTTGTAGCCCGCGCCGGTGACGTAGTAGTTGCTGCGCCCCTGGCGGCAGTTGATCTCAAAGACCTTGTACTTGCCGTCCCGCTGGTCATACTTGATGTCGAAGTTGGAGAAGCCGACATAGCCGATGTCCTCCAAAAACGCCTTGATCTTCTCGGCGATGGGGCCGCACGGCTCGTTGAGGATGACGGCGTGGTTGCCGATGCCGTGGGGGGTGTGTTCCTCCAGCAGCACATGGCCCATGCACATGAGCTTTACTTTGCCGTTGCGGTCGGAGTAGTTGGTCAGCACGCGCATGTAGCTGTCGTCGCCGGGGATAAAGTCCTGGATGATCATCGTGTCGGGGTAGCCGGAGGCATAGACCTTATCCAGCACTTCCTCCAGGTTCTTCCGGTCGGGGCAGGTAAAGACCTTCTCGTTGCCCTCGAAGGGATGCTCCCAGTAGGCCACGCCGTTGGCGGGCTTGCAGATGTAGGGCGGCTGGAAATTCAGCTCGAAGTCATGCCCCATCTCCTTGCGGTAGATGAAGGTGCCGGGGTGGTCGATGCCGTACTCATCGCAGAGGGCATAGAACTTCTCCTTGTTGATGAGGGTGTTGATGAGCTCCCCGCTGACCGTGGCGGCGATGCAGTTTTCCGGGAAATATTGCTTGTTCTCGGCGGCCAACTTCACGTAGCTGTCGCCGCAGCCGATGACCAGCACGGTCTTGTCCGCAAACTCCTGGGCGGCCTTTGCCACGTTCTCGCGAAAGGTGGCGGCGTCCTCGTTCTGGGGGCAGACCCGGTAGTCGATGATGGTGGACCCATAGGCCGGGCCGGAGGCAAACTTGCCATAGCAGACAGACTGGATGCCATAAGCCTCATGAAAGGCCCGTGCTACGCTGTAAACGTTAATATCCCCGCCGAAGAGCAGGGGCTGGAAGTTGTGTTCCATAGCTGATACGCTTCCTTTATTTTTCCGGGAAAGAGAGGAGCCAAACGGCTCCTCTGGTGTTCCCGTTTTTGATTTGATGGTGGCCGCGAATTTTTTATCCGCTCACCCGCGACACCTGATACACATTCTTCACTTGGTTGAGCTTATTCATAATGGTCGTGACCTCGCCCTGCCCTCGGACTTCCACCACCAGATTAAACTTGGTGTACCCGTCCGGCAGGACGTTGACCGTCATGGCCAAAATATTCATCTTCGCCGTGGCCATCACCGTGGTCACGTCCATGGCCAGGCCGGGCCGGTCCTTCGCGATGATGTCCAGGGAGGTCTTGTAGGTGTTGAGGCTGTCGGGGTCCCAGCTGACCTTGATCCAGCGGTCTTTTTCCCCTGGTCGGGTCTGGCCGCTGATGGCGTTGGGACAGTCCGCCCGGTGGACCGACACGCCGTAGCCCCTGGTGATGAAGCCCACGACGGGGTCTCCGGGGACGGGGGTGCAGCACTTGGCGAACTTGACCATACATTCCGTCATGCCCGCCACGATCACGCCGGAGACGGAGTGCTTCTTGTTGCCGGACTTGGCCACGCCGGAGTCCAGGGCGGCGGTGACCTCCGCCTGCTGGCGGGCCTCCTGCTCGGCCTTCTCGGCGGCCAAGCGCTCGGCCTCCTGGCGGTCCTGGTGGATGAGTTCTTCCCTGGCGCGGTTGGCGCACTTCTGGGCGGAGGCACCGCCGTAGCCGATGGCGGCGTACATCTCCTCCAGGGAGTTGAAGCGGACTTTTTCCAGGATGTGCGGCAGCATCGTCTCGGTGGTGAGCATGGCGATGGTCAGGCCCAGGCGCTTGATCTCTCCCTCGAACATGGTGCGGCCGTGGGCCACGTTTTCCTCCCGCTTCTCCCGCTTGAACCACTGGCGGATCTTGGTGCGGGCCTGGTTGCTCTTGGCCAGCTTCATCCAGTCGCGGCTGGGGCCTTTGGCGTTTTTGGAGGTGATGACCTCCACGATCTCGCCGGAGCGCAGGCGGTAATCAAAGCCGACGATGCGCCCGTTGACCTTCGCCCCCGTCATGGAGTTGCCCACGGCGGAGTGGATGGCATAGGCAAAGTCGATGGGGGTCGCCCCGGCGGGCAGATTGATGACATCGCCGCCGGGGGTAAAGACAAAGACTTCGTCGGCGAAGAGATCGACCTTCAGCGAGCGGATGTATTCCTCCGCCTCGGTGTCCTGCTGGTTTTCCAGCAGACGGCGCACCCAGGCAAAGGTCTCCTCAGTGCCCAGCTGCTTGTTGCTCAGGCCCTGCTTATACTTCCAGTGGGCCGCCACGCCGTACTCGGCCATGTGGTGCATCTCCCAGGTACGGATCTGGACCTCAAAGGGGATGCCCTCGCTGCCGATGACGGTGGTGTGGAGGGACTGGTACATGTTGGGCTTGGGCGTGCCGATGTAGTCCTTGAAGCGGCCCAAGACCGCCTTGTACATGTCGTGGATACAGCCCAGCACGCTGTAACAGGTGGGTATGTCATCCACGATGACCCGAAAGGCATAGAGATCAAAGATCTCACTGAGCTTTTTGTTCTGGGCGTACATCTTCCGGTAGATGGAGTAGACGTGCTTCACCCGCCCGTAGACCGTGCCCTTGATGCCCTCTTTTTTCAGGCGGTCTTGGATCTCGTTTTGGATCCGCTCCATAAAGGCGGCGTGGGCCTTGGCCTGGGCCGCCAGCTCGTCCGAAATTTCTTTGTAGGCCACGGGGTCCAGGAAGCGGAGAGACTCGTCCTCCATCTCCCATTTCATCCGCTGCATACCCAGGCGGTGGGCGATGGGGGCGTAGATCTCCAGCGTCTCCAGGGCCTTCTCCCGCTGCTTCTTCTCGGACTGGTATTCCAGCGTCCGGATGTTGTGCACCCGGTCGCAGATCTTGATCAGAATGACCCGGACGTCCTGGGCCATGGCCATGAGCATTTTCCGCAGATTTTCCATCTGCTTCTCTTCCGTGGAGGTATACTTGACCTTGTTTAACTTGGTCACGCCCTCCACCAGGTTCGCCACGGTGACGCCAAAGCGCTTGGCGACCTCCTCATGGGTGGCGTCGGTGTCCTCGATGGTGTCGTGGAGCAGGGCGGCGATGATGGAGTCGGCGTCCAGCCCCAGGTCCGCCACCAGATGCGCCACCTCCAGGGGGTGGGTGATATAAGGGGAGCCGTCCTTGCGGAGCTGGCCGTCGTGGTGCTCCTTGGCGTAGGTGTAGGCGTCCCGCACCCGGTCCTGCTCCTCCTGGGGCATGTTCTTGATTTTTTCTTCCAGCTCGGCAAACCGAGCGGCTAGCTTGTCCTCCATAGGGACTTGATTCTCGGTCACACTCTCCATAGCGTCCTCCCCTTTCCTGCTGTTATGAGCTTCTCTCTTTGCCCCAGGCGATGTCCTGCAAGTGCTTGATGATGGGCGACTGGAGCAGGGAGACCTTTCCCTGGCCCCGCCGCTTTTGCAGGCAGATGCGGAGCATCCCCCCCGGCTCCGGCTCCATGTGGAGCAGCTCGAAGCTCTCCATCACCTCCAGGCAGATCATCGTCCGCAGGGTGGATTCCCACAGGTCCCCCTCCTGGGCGACCTTCCGGGCCAGGCGAATGGGGTGGTCGATGACCTCCCCCTCCCGGTTGGCCAGGTACCGCCACACGGCGGCCAGCTCCTCCCGGTCCGGGATCATGGCCCGCGCCTCGCAGGGGGTGATGGGTTCCCCACGGGAGTATTTCCGATACAGAGCCTGTTCATTCTGCTGTTTGGCCGTGTAGGCCGGCCGCAGGTCCACCAGGTGCAGCTGCACCGTCCGGGAGCCGCGGTATTCGTTGATCTGGGGGTAAAAGGCCACGTCCGCCTTGTCCCCCACCGCCAGGCCGGACTTGGCACGGGTGACGGAGAAAAAGATCATATCCACGGTCCGCCCGTCCCGGCTGGCCCGCATCTTGAGATGCCGCCCGCCGCCCACGTCGGTCATGCAGGTGACGGTGACGCCGCTGAGGGAAAAGATGGGCTTGGGGTTGCCCGCGCCGTAGGGCTCCAGCATGGACAGGGCCTCGACCTCCTCCACGGTGAGGACGGCGGTGTTTTCGATCTCTCCGTCGATCTTCAAGGTGGAGACGTTGGCCTCGCCCCCGGTGTCCTCCCGGATGAGGTCCTGCATCCGGTGGCGGAAGAGGGGGATGTTGTCCTCCAGGATGGTAAAGCCCGCGGCCAGCGCATGGCCGCCGTAGCCCTCCAACAGGTCTGCGCACTGCTCCAGGGCAGCAAAGAGGTTAAAGCCGCCGTAGGACCGGCAGGAGCCCTTGCCCTTGCCGTCCTCCTGGAGGCAGATCATAAACACGGGGCAGGCAAACTGCTCGGCCAGCCGGGAGGCCACGATGCCCACCACGCCCTGGTGCCAGGTGTGGTCGGCCAGGACCAGACAGTCGTAGGTCCCGCCCCCGGCCAGGCGGGAGAGGCAGTTGTTGAAAATATCCAGCTCCACTCCCTGCCGCTGGCGGTTGAGCTCACACAGCTCATGGGCCAGATATTCGGCCCGCTCGGTGTCGTCCGTCAGGATGAGGTCGGCGGCCATGGCCGCCCGACCCATGCGTCCGGCGGCGTTGATGCGGGGGGAGAGACAGTAGCCCACGGTGGTGGAGTTGATGGCCCGGCTCAGGGTCCCGGCCTCCACCATGAGAGCGTACAGCCCGCGGCGGCGGGTCTTTTTCAGGTGCTTCAGGCCCACCCGGACGATGGTCCGGTTCTCGCCCAAAAGCTTCATCACGTCCGCGATGGTGCCCACGGCAGCCAGATCGGCGTACTCGTGAAACAGGGCATTGGCCCGCTTCTCGCCGCCGGAGACGCTGCCCAGGGCCATGACCAGCTTCAGGGCCACGCCCACGCCGGCCAGATCCTTGAAGGGATAGGGGCAGTCTTTCCGGTGGGGGTCCACCACGGCGATGGCGTCCGGGAGCTTTTCTTTGCATTCGTGGTGGTCGGTGACGATCATGTCCACACCCAGGCTGGCGGCGTAAGCCGTCTCGGCCAGGGCGGTGATGCCGCAGTCCACGGTGATGATGAGGGTCACGCCTTGCAGCGCCAGCTCCTCCACGGCCTGGTTGTTCACGCCGTAGCCCTCGGTGAGCCGGTCGGGGATGTAATAGCGCACGTTGCCCCCCTGCGACCGGAGATAATGGGTGAGCAGACAGGTGGCGGTGATGCCGTCCACGTCGTAGTCGCCGTAGACGGCGATAGACTCTTTGTTGCGCAGCGCCCGCCCGATGCGGGCGGTCGCCAGATCCATGTCTTTCATCAAGTAGGGGTCGCAGAGCTGATCCTCTGCGCTGGACAGCAGAGCCTTGGCCTCATCTAAGTCGGTCAGCCCGCGGGCGCAGAGGGTGGCGGCCACCAGGAGAGGCACCCCCTGGCGCTCCATCTCCCGGCACACTTGCTGGGATCGCTGGGCTATCTTCCACTGCTGATACTTCATGGTTTGGAACCTCGGTTTGATAATTTCTATCTCGCGTTGCCGCCCTGTGCAGGCGGCAGAGAAAAAAGTCAATAGCTATACATATTTTAGAATAGCATAAAACCTCCCTTATCTCAAGAGATAAGGGAGGTTTTCTCACTTTTACTCATATTTTGTGCGATCATACTGGGATAGATTCTGAAAATCTTCCATACGCGCCTTGGCTGCGGGGGAGGGGCTGTCGGTGAGGACGCCGTTCTCCTCCACCCAGCCGGTGGTGTGCAGGACGGGGAGCATGTGCGCCGTCTCCCGCTGGGCCTGCATGTAGGCAGAGCCTTCCCAGCCGATCATCTCAAAGACCTGATTCATGAGGAAGCAGGGGGAGAGATCCGGACCCTGGCCCTGGAAGCTCTGGCCCAGCTGGGTCTTGGCCGCCTGGTTGCCCCAGATGGTGTACCAGGTGGAGTAATAGTTTCGGAAGCCCTGCTCCGTGGTGGTGTCCAGGCTGATGCCCATGCCCTCGTAGATGACGCCGTGGTTGCCCATCCAGGGCTTATGGTCCCCGTAGAGGACCAGCACCACCGGCTCGTCCAGGCTGTCGAGATAGGACATGAACTCCTTGACGTAGTGGGAGGTGTCCTGGACCAGGTGGAAGTAGTTGTTCAGGGCGTTGAGGGTCTTCGGTTCATAATTTCCCGTGCAATACTCGCTGCCCCAATAGGTCTTCTCCGTGTTATAGGGGCCGTGGCCCTGATAGGTCACGTTGAAGGAGAAGAGGGGAGCATCGTTGGTCTGGAAGTATTCCGTCAGCCGGTTTTGCAGGTCCGGGAAGAACACATCGTCATAGGCCACGTCCGCGTCCTTCTCCACGAACTGGTAGTAGTAGTTGTCCGTGAAGAGGTAGTCGTCCAGGCCTAAGTTGGGGTTCACGTTCTTCCGGTCGTAGAACCAGTCCCGGCAGGGGTGGGCGCCGTTGGCGGTGTAGCCCTGGCTCTTGAGGTACCAGGCGGTGGAGTCCGTCTTGGTCTTAAAGTCCCCGTGCCGGTTGCCGCCGGTGATAAAGGCCCATTCCGTCTCCGTGGTGCCCCCGGCGAAGATGTCCGTGATGAGATTCCCGGAGTAGCTGGCGGCCTGGATGTCGTGGAAGTCCTTGTACACATCCGGCGACAGGCCGTCGATGTCAAAGACGGACAGGTCGGCAAAGGCCTCCAGCTGGATGGTGATGAGGTTGACTTTCTTGTCCTCAGGAATGGTGGCGTCGGTGTATTGGTTCAGCTCTTCCCGCGCCGCCCGCTCGTCGTAATTTCCCTGGGAATTCATGTAGTCCCCCGCGCTGTGGAAGAAGGGGTAGACAATGCCGGTGGCGGCGTAGGCCTCCCCCTCGTCCTTGGCGTAGTCCCCGGCCAGCTGGGTGTAGCGCTGGTCGTTGGGGTAAATGTAGTTGAAGCAGACCAAGCTGAACATGCCCACGGTGGTCAGGGCCAGCATCCGCACCGTGGCGCGGGGCTTGCCTTTTCCCAGGAAAAACAGCAGGACGGCGGCGGCGATCATCGCCGCGATCCACACCCCCATGAGGGGCGTGAGCTTCATGTCGTACTGCCCGGACATCTGGAACCCCTCCCGGATGCGGAAGAGGTCGGACCAGACCATGGGGTCGTCCCGGAACATGACCTTGAAGTAGTTGGCCCCGGTGAGCAGGAAGATGAGCGTCCCCGTCACCAGCACCGCCAGCCAGGAAAGACCGCTGGCCAGCCACACCAGCCCCAGCAGGAGCAGGATGGGCAGGGTGTTCCAGAAGAACAGGACGGGGCTTCCCCCCCAGCTGATGCCTTCACTCCCGGAAAAAGCCAGGGAAAAGCCGCTGATCATCACGCCCACGGCCAGCAGCAAGAGCAAAGTCAGCCAGGGGGACCGGGGCAGCTGCATTGTTTTCTTCGCCGACGCAGGGCTCCGCGCCGGACGCACGTCAGTTTTCGTTGGTGTCATGGGTCTCGCTCTCCAAATTGCTGTAATAGTTGCCTGCCAGGATGCGGTTGCTCAGGGTGGTCAGGCGGTTGATCTCGGCGGTACGCTCGGCATTGCCGGTCTCGCCGCTGGTGCTGGACCAGTAGTGCTCGCCGTCAAACCAGCTGCCGTCGGCAAAGAACACATAGCCGCCCTGGTCCCCCAGGCCGTCGTGCCCCACCAGGAAGGCCCCGGTGGTGTCCAGACCCAGGAGGTTGGCTACGGTGGGCAGCACGTCGGGGGTGGCCGTCACCTTGTCGATCTGGGTCGGCTCGATGCCGTCGGCCCAGATGAAGAAGTCCGTGTGCTGGAGCATGTTCATGTTGTCCACGCCCTTGAGCTCCATGTTCAGGGCGTCGTCCATCATGTAGTAGTTGTAGTGGTCGGCGTAGAAGACCAGGACGGTGTCCTTGTCGTGGCCGCTCTCCCGGAGCTTGTCCATCAGCTCCCCGATGAAGCGGTCGGTCTCCATGGCCCCGGCCACGGCGTAAACGTAGTTGCCGTCGGTGCGCTGGGCTGCGGCCTGGGCGGCGTCTTTGTTCTCCTGGTAGATGACGTTGTCCTCACCGTAAGGCCCGTGGGCCGAGTAGGTGATGACGAAGGAGAAGAAGGGGCTTTTCTCCGTCATGGCATCGAAGCCGTTGATGAGCTGGCGGTCCAGCTCGTGCTCGTCCATGTTCAGGGCGCTGCCGCCGTAGTATTTCTCATAGCCCAGGTTAAGGTGGATGTTCTCCCGGTCGTAGACGTTCCCCTCGCTGTTGTGGAAGGAGCGGGCGGTGTAGCCGGCCTTGCGGAACAGGTTGGCCAGGGAGAAGGGGTAGTTGTCGTCGGTGTACACCGAGGTGGGGATGCCGCCGGTGGCGGGCAGGAGGCTGGTGTTGGCCATGAACTCGGTGTTGAAGGTCCCGGCGGTGATATAGGCCGGGGTGTAGTGGTTGGTGAAGGCGATGCTCTCGGACTTGAGCTGCGAGAGGTTGGGCATGTACTCCGGCTGGAGCATCCAGGTGTCCAGGGCCTCCAGCTGGACCATGATGACGTTTTTGCCCTGGAGCAGACCCGTGTAGTCGTTGGGCTGTTTGGCGTCCTCATAGGCGGCGATATATTCCTCCACCTGCTGCCGCTCGTCGTCGCTCATGGTGTTGGCGGGGAAGATCTGGCGGACGAGATCCCGCATGGTGTACTGGTACAGGCCGCAGAGCTTCAGGGAGTTGGTGGTGTCGCTGAACGCATGGTAGGCGGCGCTCTCCGTGTTTTCCTCGGCGTTGTCCCAGACCACCGTGTCCACCACAGGGAAGAAATGGTAGTTGGTAAAGGCGATGATCCCCGCCCCCAGCACCGCCGCCACCAGGCCCAGGATCACAGACAGCTTCACAGGCTTGGGCGGAATGACCTTCAGCAGACGGCCGGAGGTCATCATCAGCAGGACGGTGACCGTGGCCCCTGCCACCACCTTCAGCGCGATGTGGATGTACGAGGCCTGCATGAAGCTCCCCGTCCCTCCGTAGGTCAGCACGGAGAAGGAGAAGAAGCGGCGGAACATGCTCATAAAGCCGCTGTGGGTCACGGCGATGGTGACGAAGGTCACCAGCGGCACGCACCGCACGAACCAGCGGGGCACCTTCGGCAGGCAGAACACCAGCCCCGCAAAGACCAGCGCCCAGCCCAGAGTGAACAGAAATGCCGGAAGATACCTCACCCCCACGATGCCTGCGGACCGGTAGGTGTAGCGCAGGGAGAAGTCCAGCACGAAATAGGCCAGGAAAAAGGGGATGATGTAGAGATAGGGGCGGATGCCCGGCATATCTTTGGTATACATCCGATCCTTGGCGAAGCACTGCCAGAAGGTCAGGCCCTGGTCCTTCCCCGGCAGTTTCCGCGCGGCTTTTCGTTGTTGTTTTTCGGCAGATGACATCGGTCGTCTCCTTTCGGTTTCTAAACGCTTATCCTCCGGCGGTCCGAAAAACGCCGGAAGATAACCGCTTGGAAAGAACAAACCACCAGGGGTGGGAGGCCGCGAAACTTACGCAGTCCCCCACCCCCTGGGCAGTCAAGTTATCGTACTAGGGAATCCTGAAATGAGGCTTAAAACGCCATCTTCTCCTGGAGGTAGGCCTTCAGCTCAGAGATGGGCAGACGGACCTGCTCCATGGTGTCGCGGTCACGGACGGTGACGCAGTGGTCGCCTTCCTTGTCGGCGTCACCCACGGTGTCGAAGTCCACGGTGATGCAGTAGGGGGTACCGATCTCGTCCTGGCGGCGATAGCGCTTGCCGATGGAGCCGGCGTCGTCATAGTCGCACATGAAGTCCTTGGACAGGTCGTCCAGCAGCTCCTGAGCGGGGCCGGCCAGCTTCTTGGACAGGGGCAGCACGGCGCACTTGAAGGGTGCCAGGGCGGGGTGCAGGCGCAGGACCACGCGGACGTCGTCCTTGCCGTTCTTGTCCTGGCCCACGACCTCCTCGTCGTAAGCGTCCACCAGGAAGGCCAGGGTCACGCGGTCGGCGCCCAGGGAAGGCTCGATGACGAAGGGGATGTAGTGCTCGCCGGACTCCTGGTCGAAGTAGGTCTGGTCCTTGCCGGAGGTGGTCTGGTGGGCGTTCAGGTCGTAGTTGGTCCGGGAAGCCACGCCCCACAGCTCGCCCCAGCCGAAGGGGAAGGCGAACTCGAAGTCGGTGGTGGCGTTGGAATAGTGAGACAGCTCTTCGGGGTCGTGGTCGCGCAGGCGCAGGTTCTCGTCCTTCATGCCCAGGTTCAGCAGCCACTTGTGGCAGAAGTCCTTCCAGTACTTGAACCACTCCAGCTCGGTGCCGGGCTTGCAGAAGAACTCCAGCTCCATCTGCTCGAACTCACGGGTGCGGAAGGTGAAGTTGCCGGGGGTGATCTCGTTGCGGAAGGACTTGCCCACCTGGCACACGCCGAAGGGCAGCTTCTTCCGGGTGGTGCGCTGGACGTTCTGGAAGTTGACGAAAATGCCCTGGGCCGTCTCAGGACGCAGGTACACGGTGTTCTTCGCGTCCTCGGTGACGCCCTGGAAGGTCTTGAACATCAGGTTGAACTGACGGATGTCGGTCCAGTTGTGGCCGCCGCAGGAGGGGCAGGCGATGTTGTGCGTCTCGATGAAATCCTTCATCTCGCTCTGGCTCAGCGCATCCACGGACTTGCCCAGGTCAAAGTTGTTTTCCTGGCACCACTCTTCGATGATCTTGTCGGCGCGGAAGCGCTCCTTGCACTCCTTGCAGTCCATCAGGGGGTCAGAGAAGCCTCCCACGTGACCGGAAGCCACCCACACCTGGGGGTTCATCAGGATGGCGGCGTCCAGACCCACGTTGTAGCGGTTCTCCTGGACAAACTTCTTCCACCATGCCTTTTTCACGTTGTTTTTCAGCTCCACACCCAAGGGGCCATAGTCCCAGGTGTTGGCCAGACCGCCGTAGATCTCACTGCCGGGGAAGACGAATCCCCGGCCCTTGCACAGGGCCACAACTTTTTCCATGGTCTTTTCAGAATTGGAAAGCATCTCTTAACTCCTCCTTCGCTGGTATCCTGTCAGCGATTATTTTCACTCTAAAAATTTGCTCAAGGGGCAGCCTAGCCACCCACAATAGTTCAATTATAGCGAAAAACCCAAGGGTGTCAAGGGTTTGACCGCCGGATTTTGTCGGAAACCCGTGGAAAGAGCCAGCAATTTTTCCACATCCCTGTGGATTTTCGGCCTCTCCCCGTCTCCCAGGAAAATGGCAAGGGCGGCACGTGCTCCGTGCCGCCCTTGCAAAAAAGAGGAAACGCTATGTTTGTTCGATGTATAGACTCAGTAACCAAAGCTCCCGAAGGGCCAGCCGCTGCTGCCTTGCTGCTGCTGTTGCGACTGCTGTTGCTGCTGCTGGCTCTGCTGGTATTCCTGCTGATACTCTTGCTGAGCCTGGTTCTGTTTTTTGGTTTTTTCGGGGGTGGATTCTTCCAAAGTGACCTCGACGGTCTTTGTCTCACCGCTGCGGAATATGGTCAGGGTGACTTTGTCGCCCGGCTTGTAGTTGCCAATGGCGGAGGTCAGGTCGCTGGCGGAGGTGACGTCGGTGTTGTCGATCTTGGTGACGATGTCACCGGCCTGCAAGCCGGCCTTGGCGCCGCACAGGTCGGGGGTGACCACCCGGATGATGGCGCCCTGAGGCACACCGTAGGAGGTGACGCTCTCGTCCACATCGGCCACGGAGATGCCCATGATGGGCTTGCCGGTCACGTAGCCGTTCTTCACCAAATCAGAGACCATGCTGGCCACGTCGTCCATGGGGATGGCGAAGCCCAGGCCCTCCACGGAGGCGGAGGAAGAATTGCTGCCGGAGGAATACTTGGCGGAGACGATGCCGATGACCTCGCCGTGGCTGTTGAACAGCGGGCCACCGGAGTTGCCGGAGTTGATGGCGCAGTCGGTCTGGATCATGTTCATCTGGCGGCCGTCGCTCATGGTGATGGAGCGGTCCAGGGCGGAGATGATGCCGGTGCTCTCGGAGAAGGTCAGCTCGCCCAGGGGGTTGCCGATGGTGGTGACCTGCTCGCCGACGAGCATATCGCTGGACTTGCCAATGACCACGGGGGTCAGGCCGGTGGCGTCCACCTTGATCACGGCGATGTCGTTCTTCTCCTCGCCGCCCACATAAGTGGCGGTATATTCCTTGCCGTTGTCAAACGTGACCTTAATGGAGTTGGCCCCGTCGATGACGTGGTAGTTGGTGAGGATGTAGCCGTCTTCGGTGATCACGAAGCCGGAACCGGCGGCGGCGCCGGTGACGGTCTGGCCGAAGACGTTGGTGCTGACAATATCGACGGTGATACCGACGCAGGAGTTGACATACTTGGCATAGATCTCTGCCGTGGTCAGCTCTTTCGAGGTATCCACAGAGGCCGTGTCCACCTGGGTGGGCGTCCGGTCGCCGGTGTAGATCGTTGTCTCATTCCCGCCGGAGAGACTGGAATAGATGGGCTGGGCCAGCCCGCCCAGCAAAGCACACACCAGGCAAAGGGCCACGATCTTGATCGCGCCCTTCTGCTTGGGAGACATGGGCTTGCGGCTGCGTTTATTTTTATCGTGGTGGTTTGGGTTCTCCCCGTTCATGCTGGGGCCGTTGTCCCAGCCGCCGGAGAAAGAGGGGTCGTTGCCCGGAGAAAAGGGATCGTTCTGGAATCCGCCAGACCCGTTGTTGTCGTTGCCGTAGTAGTCCATGGTGTTTGCCTCCTGTCTATCTGCCCTAGTCGGGAAGGGCCACCGGGGTGTTGGCCCTGTGTTTTTTCACTGTGGCCAGTATAGCGGGTATTTATGAAGATTTCGTGAAGTCGAAGTAGAAATTTTTTTAACGTTCTGTCTCCGGTTTTTGAATGGGGAAAGTTTTCCACAATTTGCTCTGAATTTGGGGATAAAAATGGGGGCCGCCGATACAAAAAAGGGCGCAAAAAAACCGCTTGACCCAAAGTCAAACGGTTTTGTTTGCGTCCTAGCAATGAAATTACTGAGGGATCTTGTTCAGGCGCAGAGTCATCTTGCTCTTGCGGTTGGCTGCGGTGTTCTTGTGCAGCAGACCACGAGCGGCAGCCTGATCGACAGCCTTGACAGCTTCCTTGTATCTCTTATCGGCCTCGCTGCGGTTGCCTTCGATGATAGCAGCATCAAAATACTTCAGCTGAGTCTTCAGTGCGGACTTTGCGGCCTTGTTTCTAGCGGCCTTTGTCTGATTGACCAGAACACGCTTCTTTGCAGACTTGATATTCGGCAAACCAAACACCTCCTCCGATGGGTAAAATTTCGTCACAAAAGTTCTGTGCGAGAATGTATTGTAGCATAACTTCTTCCATTTTGCAAGTCTTTTTCGGAAAAAATTAAATTTTTTGCATAATGGGTGGGAAATTGCTAAACCTAGTAAAAACCGTCATGCGCCGCCACAATATCTTGTGGTCCGGCAGAAAGGAGCCGCCCATGCACTACGGCAGACGCAGCGACTTGGCCCTGGAGGCCAAGGAGCTTTTCGAGTCCTCCGCCGGGAAAACCACGCAGCTTTCCGGTGTCCGTGCCAGGGAAGAGACCCTCTTCGGCTATCCCCTCACCCTCGTGGACATCCTGGACGAGACCGGGGCCGAGGCCCTGGGCAAGCCCGTGGGGACGTATCTCACCTTGGAGTTTCCCGCCCTGCCCCAGGGCCGGGAGGAGCTGCTTCGCGCCGCCCGCGCGGTCG
>OLNY01001384.1_pt1 | contig 19477 bp, 21 predicted proteins | sample 1671981 | NCBI WGS metagenome assembly OLNY01 (sample SAMEA3136632, study PRJEB25190) | human gut metagenome | biome: human gut; feature: human-associated habitat; material: faeces | place: Austria | collected 2013
ATTAAAAAGGAGTTGTATTCAGACTGAATTTATTAATTCAATCTGATACAGCTCCTTATATTTTAAATATTAGAAACAAAAAAAAGATTATTCAAAATAATTTTGAAATAATCTTCTATAAATTAATAAAAATTAAGTTGTTTAATCTCTCTACAATTAAATATTTTTAAATTAATTCCAAAGACTTATTAACATTAAGAATCCAGGAATCCAAGCTGTTACGATACCCTCAAATATACCTAGGTATCCAACAAATTTACCAAGAGGTTTCTTTAATACGCATTCGATAAAACCTGTTAACCATAATAATCCCCATAAGAACCAAATGATTCCCATTCTCCAATCATCTCCACCAAAATGATTGAATGCTAAAATTCCACAAGGAATAGAGTTTATAGCAACAAATAGACTATACCATCCATAAAGTCTTGTATCTAAATTGAAAAGAGTATTACAAGCTACATAAAGATATGTAAATCCAAACAATAATCCTGTTGCAGCGGCATAGAAATCCATTGGTTCCCCAGTGAATTTGGCATGAACAATAACAATAATATTACATATTACCGATAAGCCTCCTGTGAAAATATTCATAACAGTAACAGATTTATCACTTATATTGCTTATTCTTGCTAAGCCGTTACTTATTAAAACTATTCCTACATATAATAAAACTAATCCTAACATAGTTAGATCCTCCTATAAAATATAAATTATTTTATAGAGAGAACAAAACAACTTAAGTTAATCAACATATAAATTATATAAGCTTTATTAGTTATTAAAAATGACGGTTGATAAGAATTGAAAGAAATATATTCGAAGTTTTATAAATGTCAATGGAAAATGGAATATTAATTTTAATAATGAAAATTATACGAAATAGGAGACGAATAAGATGAAAACTTTAATAAAAGGAATATTTCAATTTATAGTTACAATATTTATATTATCTATAGTTGTATTTTATATGTCGAGATTATCACCTGGGGATCCGCTTAAGGCTTATTATGGTGATTCAGTTGAAAGAATGGGTTTGGAACAGAGAGAAAAAGCAATTGATAATTTGGGGTTAAATAAACCTATTTATATTCAATACGAAAGTTGGATTAATAATACTATAAAGGGTTATTTTGGAATTTCGTATAAATATAAAAGAAATGTTGTTGAAGTTATTAATGAAGTTTATAAAAATACAATAGTACTTGGAGGATTATCTTATGTATTAATTTTTATAGTTGCTTTGCTTTTAGGGATATATTCTGCAATTCATGAAGATAAGCTTATAGATAAGATAATAATGATGATTGGGAATATTATAACATGCATACCCTCCTTTTGGATGGCAATAATATTAATTTTAATATTTGGAGTTAACCTAAAAATTTTACCCACTAGTGGAGCTTACTCTATTGGAAAAGTTAATGATATTGGAGATAGAATTATTCATTTAATATTACCAGTTATAGTTTTAGTAATAAGTCATCTATGGTATTACGCATATATGGTAAGAAATAAGTTATTAGAAGAAATGAGGGAAGAATATGTAGTATTAGCTAAAGCAAAGGGTCTTAATAAATACCAAATAATTTATAAGCATTGCCTAAGAAATATAATGCCTTCATTTATGGCAATAATGGCTGTTTCTACATCTCATATTTTAGCAGGAACATATATAGTTGAAAGTATATTTTCATACCCAGGTTTGGGAACATTAGCATTCGAAAGTGCTAAATATCATGATTATAATATGCTTATGATAATATCTATTATTACTGGAGCCATTGTAGTATTTTCTAATTTTATAGTTAAGATAATTAATTCAAAAATAGATCCAAGAGTAGAAGAGAATGGAGGAAATAGTTTTGAATTTCCAAAGTAGTGATTTTGATATAGTTGATAAGAAAAAAATATGCATAGATTTTAAGAAGATAGAGAATAAAAAACTTAGTAGAATTAGAGGTTTTCCTATGACATCAGTAGTTATATTGATGTTAATAGTGATAAGTTGCTTATGTTGGAATGTAATAAGTAACTATGATCCTAAATATATGGATTTAATAAATTGTAATATTGCACCTAATAAAATATTTTATTTTGGTACAGATTCAATGGGGAGAGATATTTTTTCAGGAATATGGTATGGGGGAAAGATATCATTATTTATAGGAACTTTTTCTACTATAATATCAACTTTTATAGGAGTACTGTATGGAAGTATTAGTGGTATGTCATCAAAATATATAGATTACATAATGATGGAAGCTATAGGAATAATAATTAGTATACCGTCTATTTTACTTGTAATATTTGTACAAGCTATTGTAGGAAAAAATAATGTATTGGGAATTTCTGTTGTAATAGGAACAGTTAGTTGGATGAATATAGCGAAAGTTGTAAGAAGTGAAGTTAAGCAAATAAGAAATAGTGACTATGTGATAGAAGCTAAAATTATTGGAGGAAGTTTTTTATATATATTAAAACAACATTTATTTCAAAACTTTATATCGTCAATAATGTTTATGATAGTCAATAATATTGCAAATGCTATTGCCATAGAAGCTACATTAAGCTTTTTGGGAATAGGATTACCAGTTGAAATAATATCATGGGGAAGTATGCTTTCATTAGCGCAACAAGCGTTACTATCAAATTATTGGTGGATAGTTGTAATTCCAGGGGTATTTTTAGTTATAACTATTTTTTGTTTATCTAATATAGGAGATTACCTAAGAAGAAAAAATATAAAAAAACATAATAATTTATAGAGGTGAAATTTATGAAATTAAAAAAATTTAAATTAACTGCTGCTTTAATTAGCTTATTGATATTAGTTGGATGTGGGAGCAACACAAAAGATAATCTTAATGAAAAAGTATTAGTTTATGGAAGTCATAATTATACAAGTATTAATCCAGCATTATATGAACATGGAGAAATAAATTTATTGTTATTTAACGGACTTACTGCTCATGATGAGAATGATAATATTGTTCCATGTCTTGCTGAAAGTTGGGAATATGATAATGAAAATTTAACATATACTTTTAATTTAAGAAAGGATGTAAAGTGGCATGATGGAGAGCAGTTTACGGCGGAGGATGTTAAATTTACTTTTGATACAATAGGAAACCCAGATAATAATTCAGAAATAAAAACCAATTATGAAGATATTAAGGAAATACAAGTAATAGATGATTATACTATAAAATTTATCTTGAAAAATGAAAATGTTGCATTATTAGATTATTTAGCTGTAGGAATAATACCTAAGCATATATTAGAAAATCAAGATATATCAATTGCGGAATTTAACAGAAACCCAATAGGAACTGGACCATATAAAATTATCAATTGGGATGAAGGACAAAGTATAACATTGGTAAAAAATGAGGAGTATTTTAAAGGTGAACCTAAAATTGATAAGATAGTCTTTAAAATAGTAGATGATTCAAAGGCTAGAGTAATGCAATTAGAAAGTGGAGAATTAGATTTAGCTCAAGTTACACCAAAGGATATATCAAACTTTGAAGGAAATGATCAGTTTAATATAGACATAATGAATACCTCAGATTATAGAGGGATAATGTATAACTTTAATTCATCATTATTTAAAAATAATAGGGAATTACCTAATGCATTAAGTTATGCTATTGATAGAAAAGCTATAGTAGATAACATTCTATTAGGATATGGAGATATTGCTTATTCTCCAATACAAAAGAACAAATATAATGATGAAAATATGGAAAAGTTTGATTATAATCCAGATATGACCAAAAGTATCCTTGAAGAAAATGGGTGGGTACTAGGAAGTGATGGTATTTATGAAAAGAATGGAACAAAGTTAAGTTTTGAGTTAGTTTGTCCAGAGGGAGATCAGGAAAGAATAGATATAGCTAATTTTTCAGCACAACAATTAAAAGAAGTTGGAGTTGATGCAAAAGTTGCTATTAAATCAAATATTGATTGGGAAAATCAAGATTCATATTTAATTGGGTGGGGAAGTCCATTTGATTCAGACGATCATACTTATAAAGTATTTTCAACTGATGGAGGAGCTAACTATGGATATTATTCAAATAGAAAAATTGATGAATTATTAAAAAAAGCAAGACAAATAGACATTGAAGAAGAAAGAGCAAAGTATTACACAGAGTTTCAAGAAGAGCTTACAAAAGATATGCCTTATACTTTTATAGCATATATAGATGCAATTTATGTAGCAAAAAGTAATATAAGTGGTATAACAACGGACACTATTTTAGGGCATCATGGGGTAGGAATATTTTGGAATATAGAAGATTGGGATATATAGTAGTTAATTTATAGAATACGAATTATTATAAGTATTGTAGTACTATTAGGAGAAAATTTAGTATGGATAAAATATTAAAAGTTAAAAATTTGGAGGTTAATTTTATAACTAATTATGGAGAGATAAAAGCTGTAAGAAATGTATCATTTGATTTAAATAAAGGTGAAGTATTAGCTATAGTTGGAGAATCAGGGTGTGGAAAATCAGCTTTATGTAGAAGTTTATTAAAATTATTGCCTAGAAATGGATATATAAAAAGTGGAGAAATTTTATTTAAAAAAAATGATTTATGTAAAGTTTCAGATGAAGAAATGAATAAAATAAGAGGTAATGATATATCAATGATATTTCAAAATCCAACGACGACTTTAAATCCAACTATAACTATAGGAAAACAAATATTAGAGGCTATAAGAATTCATAATAAAATAAATAAAGTAGATGCTAAAAAGATAGTATTACAATTGATGGACCTTGTAGGAATTGATAATGTTGAAACAAGATATAATCAATATCCTTATGAGTTTTCAGGGGGAATGAGACAAAGAGTAGTTATTGCAATTAGTTTAGCAAATAATCCTGATGTTTTAATAGCAGATGAGCCTACTACTGCTTTAGATGTAGTAGTTCAATACAAAATACTTAATCTTATTAAATCAATTCAAATAAAAAATAATATATCAATTGTTTTAATAACTCATGATTTAGGAGTTGTTGCTAATATTGCGGATAGGGTTGCGGTTATGTATGCAGGAAAAATAATTGAAATTGGAAAAAAGAATGAAATACTATTAGAGGCTAAACATCCATATACAAAGGCATTATTAAAATCAATACTGTATAAAAACAAAGAGAATAGTTTTATAGAGTGTATAGATGGAATTCCACCTAATTTGTTAGATCCACCTAAAGGTGATGCATTTGCAATTAGAAATAAAAATCCATTAAAAATAGATTTTTTAGAAGAGCCACCTATGTTCAAAGTTACTGAAACTCATTATGCAGCAACATGGATGCTTCATCCAAATGCAAAAAAGGCAAGAGAAACGTTGAATTATGAATAGAATTGGAGTAAACAACAATGAGTAGAGAAAAACTTTTAGAAATAATAAATGTTAAACAGTACTTTGAAATAAATAGAAATAATTTTATAAAGGCATTAGATGATGTATCTATAAATATATATAAAGGTGAATTTTTAGGATTAGTAGGTGAATCAGGGTCAGGAAAATCAACGTTAGGTAAGAGTATAGTTGGAGTTAACAAATTAACATCAGGTAAAATATTATATGATGGAATAGATATAAGCATTAAAAAAAATCTTACACAAAAATTATGCTTTAAATCGAAAGTTTTATCAATTAAAACTTCCTTTTGATATAGATTGCATAATTCCAGAAAATGATTCGGTTAGATTACTAAGTCAGTTTGTAGAGGAGATGGATTTAACTGAACTATATTCTACTTATTCTAAGATAAGAGAAAATCAAGTATCGCCAACGAACATGCTAAAAATTATACTTTATGGAGATATGAATGGTTTTTATTCTTCACGAGATATAGAAAGGACATGTCTTAGAGATATAAATTTTATGTTTTTACTTGAAGGGGCATCCGCTCCGGATCACTCAACATTTGCGAGATTTAGAAGTTTACATTTTGATCCGTGTGCTAAAAAGATATTGGCTGAAATTACTGATTTTCTTTATGAGATGGGAGAAATATCAGGCAAATCAATATTTATTGATGGTACTAAAATGGAAGTTTATGCAAATAAATATACATTTGTTTGGAAAAAATCTGTGACAAAAAATATGTCTAAATTATTAATAAAAATAGCCAACCTTGTAAAAGAATGTGAAGAACTTTATGATATTAAATTGATTTATAAAAATAAGGTGCAGATGAGGCATGTAAAAAAGATAAAAAAAGACTTTATGAATTAAAGAAAATTGAAAATATTGAATTCGTCCACGGATGTGGTAAAAGAAAGTCATCACTTCAAAAATCTATAGAAAAGCTTGAAGAGTATCTTTTAAAACTCAAAGAATATAACAAGAAAGTATACACTTGCGGAGAGAGAAATAGTTATTCAAAAACAGATAATGATGCTACTTTTATGAGAATGAAAGAAGATGCTATGAAGAATGGTCCACTTAAACCTGCTTATAATGTACAACATGGTGTGGATGCGGAATATATTTCGTGGCTTACTGTTGGACTACAGCCAACAGATACAACAACACTTATCCCATTTCTTAAAAGTATGGAACAAAATTTAAATTTTAAATACTTAAATATAGTTGCTAACAAAATACAATCTAACCGAACTGGTAAGCATTTATTTGAGATAAAAGAAGCTTCATAGTTAAATTTTTTAAGTCTTTTTTATTAGCTTTATTAAAGTGCGCCTATTTTTAAATAAAGTTTATTCCTATAATAAAATGTGCCCTAAATTTTATGATAGTATAGAAAAGGAGCTATCGCTAGCGAATTTTTTTATTCGCTATTGCGACAGCTCCATTTTTTTAATTTATTATAACTTTTGTACCAGAGTCAATATTATCATAAATCCATTTAGCATCTTCTGTTTTTAATCTAATACAACCATGAGAAGCTGGAGTTCCTAAAGTGTTATCTACAACTTCGCTCTGATCTTCGTTATAAGGAACAGAGTGGAATAAATAATCTCCATAGAATTGAACCCAGTATTTACCGCCTTGTTCATATTTATCTGAATAGAACCAATCACCACGTTCGCGTACATCAAAAATTCCTGTTGGAGTTTTTTCAGTATCTATACCAGTAGAACAAGTAAAGGATTTAACTGTATCCCATTTATTCATGGAGCCCTTATAAACATATGTAATTTGATCAGCTAAATTTACGTATACTAAGTAAGGGGTTAAACTTTCTATGTTTAATGTATTTATATTACTACTTGTAATTGCTTGAAGTAGTTGACTAGAAGTTAAAGTTAAATTTTGAGTATCATTAGAACCTATAGAAGCTAAATAATTTTCCTTAGCTTCAGCTATAGAGTTAATTTTACTAGTAATATCAGCATCATCTTGAGAAATTATAGAAGTATCAACATTAGACAATAAATTTATAGCTTTAGTATAATAATCATCTTTAACTAAAGCGTCGGCTTCTTTAAATAATCCATCTTTATAATCGTTTATACATTTATCTATGTATTTAGTTGCATCACTATAATATTTTGAAGAATCAGGTATCTTATTTAAAAAATCTATAGCAGCAGTAAAATTACCACTATTACAATTATCTAATCCCAAATCTAAAATTGCTTCATAGTCAGAATCACTTTTTGGAACATAAGTATCATCCAATGAAATTATTACTTTATTTAAAGATGAATTTAATACATCATAGCTTTTGATTTCATTTAATACTAATAAAGCTTTTGATTTATCATCTTCATTATCTAAAACAGAATCACATATATCTTTTACTACAGATGAAAAATATGTGTTTAAATCCTTATTTAAAGTTTTCTTTTTTAATTTTAAATAAATATTATCTTCTGAAATAGTTTGTTTTGCAGTAGTAAAATCGCAACTGTTAAATTTAGAAAAAAAGCTTTCTATAATTAAAGAATACTTATAGTTTATATAGTAATTAGCAGCTAATACTAGTAATAATCCAGCAAAAACAATTGTAATAATTTTAAAAATACTTCTTTTAGGTTTTCGAAATAAATTATTCAATTAAATACCTCCTTTTGTTTTATTATTAATACTTGACTAATTTATTTGTTTTTAAACCTAGAATGAGTAAATTTACAAAAAGTACACAAGAAAAAATAGTAAAATATGTTATAATTAAAGAATGAAAATTAACCTATTAATTTAATATACTTATAAATTAGACTTATGGAGGAGCAATGAGTAATAAAGTAAAAATGAGAAATAAATTTATTTTTAGTATTAACCCTAAGAAATATGTTTATTTATATAAAGAAAAAATAAGTAAGGCATTTTTATATATTATAGTGCTTTCTATAATTATTGGACTTATTCAAGGTGCTATGAGTACTATGGTTATTTCAGGATTAGAAAAAACAACAGAAATGATTTTAAAACAAGATGAAGTTCAATTTGAAATGAAGGATGGAATACTAGATTTTAAAGCATCGCCAATTAAGGATGAAGAAGGTCAGGCATTGCTATATATAGATACAAGCAAGGGAATTGAAGAATTAGATAATTTAAGAAGTATAACTGTTCATAAGGATATAGTAACGGTATTGCTTAAAGATGGTTTCATGATTAAGAATGGATCAGAGGATGTAACATATAAATATTCTGATTTAGGTTTAGATAAAATAGATTTTAATAATGATTTTTTAATAGCTGCATTTGAAAAGGTTGATATAGCTAAATATATAATTATTCCAATTGTGATAGTTGCTAATTTTATTCAATTAATAATATATGCAGTATTGATATCATTAGTAGGAGTGTTAAGTAATTTAATTGCAAATAGGAAGATAGAGTATGGAAATTTATTTAATCTTTCATTATATGCTGTTACATTACCTGCAATAATTAATTTAATATTCCCAATAGGAGGATATTCTATATTAATAGGTGGAATTATATTAATGTTTGGATTAAGCTATATATCTTTTTATAATGAAAAGCAAGATATAGAAAGTAATTAATTAAATGTAAAAAATTTTAATTCTTGAAAAATAATAATTTTTGTGTTAACATAGATTTGTTAACACTATGGAGCGTTAGTTAAACGGATATAACACGCCGCTACGGACGGCGCATTAAGGGTTCGATTCCTTTACGCTCTGCCATTTAAGAACTATTGAATTTCAATAGTTCTTTTTTTTTGATTAAATTTCATCTTGCTAGGAAAACTAAGAATATAGTTTGAATAAAGAGGTATTAAAAATATGATCAATATCAACATTTTTATCTAAATAAGTATTTTCTATTTGAATTATATTAACATTATTTTTACTATCATTTCTAAATGATATATTTAATACTTTTTTATCACATTCTGATGCAGCTTCAATTGCATTGTCTAATAATATTCCTAACATTCTAGTAAATTCATAAATTTTCATATGCAAATTATTTAAATCTAATAAAAATGTTATATTTACTTTTATATTCTTTTCTATTGCTTCATTATATTTAGCTGTAAGAAGATTATATATTCCAGGATTATTTATAATATCTGGATTTAAAAGATATAAATTATTTACTTTTTGACAATCTTCTTCAAGTTGAGAATAATATTTCTTTAAACCGGCCATATCATTTGTTTTTACATAACCACCAATTGTTGTAACAATATTATCAAAATCATGTTTAAAGCCTCTAACACTATCATGTAAAATATGTAATGTTTTATTATATTCTTCAGCACTTTCTAACTTTTGAGTAGTTGTAACTAATTTCATAATTTTAGCCAAACTATAAAAGCTTAAACAAAAATATGATAACAAACATATAAAATTAAAGAATGTAAATTCTATAGGTAATATATCAATATAATTTATAGTTAATATAGATTGTATGATTATATTTAGAAAACCAAATATAAAATTTAAAATTATAATAGCTTTACTTTTTATATCAAAATTATCTAATATTTTGATAGTAATGTTTTTGTATTTTAAAATAAGAGTAAATAAAAATACAATTAAGTACATTAAAAGAGTAAAAGGAATCCTATAAATAGGAATAGAGTTTACTTCTTCATATGAAATGTTTAAAATTGTCAAATAAAAGTTTAATAATAAAGAACCTAATACATTAAATATAATACTTGGAAAAATTGTTACAATTAAGGTTTTTAATTTACTTATATGAAAGACAAGATATATAATAATAAAATTAAAAACATAATTGAAAACAATATTGTATGGATTATTTAATACAAACATATTTAAGATGGAAACTATTGATGCAGATAAAATATAAATATATTTTTGTCTTTTTATATATTCAATTTTAAAAATACTTGTAATAATAGAAAAAGTTAAAGGTATTTCTATAAAAAATGTAGCAAAAACTAAGAAAATATTTATAAGTGTCTCATTCGGAGTACTAATCGCATTCCATATCATATTAAAAAATTCCATTATTTTTTACCTCCTTAAGTAAATCATTTTTATATTTAGGACCGATATCACAAAAAGAACCATCCTCAAAATAAAGTGTATTAGCTACAGGATCCAAATTTACAATATTAGAAATATTAACAATAAAAGATTTATGAGCTCTTATAAAACCTTCAGGTAATGTATCTTGAATTTTATTAAAAGAACTATAAATTTCATAATCACGACTTTTGGTATGGAATACTAACTTCATAGCATCACGTTTAATAAAATAAATTTGACTTGCATCTATAATTGTCTTCTTATTATCAATTTTTATATACTTTTTTGGTGAACCGTTTATATCTTCAAATAAGCGGACGATAGTTTCTTCTAGCCTATCAGAAGTGACCGGTTTTGCAATATAATCAAATGTTTTAAATTTATAAGCTAACATAGCATATTCTAAATGAGCAGTTGTAAAAATTATATAAGTATTTTTATTTCTTTCTCTAACTATGGAAGCAATCTCCAATCCACTTTTTTTAGATTTTAAGTTAATATCTAAAATCAATACATCTGTTTTGTTATCATCAACATAATCCAATAATTCATTAACATCATTTGTGCTAAGACCAATCTTAGCTTCATATCCATATTTAATGAAAATATTCTCAAGTATTTTCGAAAATTTATCTAAAATATTTAAGTTATCATCACAAATTACGAAATTTAACATATATCCTCCTCCTAAAAACATAAAAATAACAAAAATAAAGTATCGACAAAAAAATATAAATTTCCTTTATTTTCCAAAAGTAATTACAATATAATCTAAAAAAATTATCATGTCAATAGAAAATTTACAAAATTATCCAATTGGTAAAAGGATTAATATTAATAATGTTTAAAGGTCATATAGTTGATATTAAAAGATGAAAAAATATCAAAAAATAAAAAACTTAATTATTAATTAAGGGATTTTTTGTTATAGGTCCAAAAAACAAAGTAATAATATAAAAACAAATACATAAAATTAAAAAAGAAAATATTACATTAAAATAAATTAAGTGTTAAATATAACATTAGTAAAAAAGAAAGGGATGAAAGTGTTATGCGAGTAATTAATAATAAAACACAACAAATAATATCAATAATATGCTTTATATTATTAATTTGTACAATAACAATAATTTCAAAAAATAGCAATAATAATAAAGAGACTTTAACAACTTCTAGTACTGTAAACAATCAAAAAATAGGATGGGGAATAAAAAGAAATGATAATCATGAGCAACCAGACTTAGGAAAAAAGAATAAAGAAATATTAGAAGAATTTAATGGAATTGCAATAGGAAACAAAGAAGATAAGTACATATATCTAACATTTGATGAAGGATATGAAGCTGGATATACAAGGCAAATTTTATCAACACTTAAAGAAAACAACGTAAAAGCAACATTTTTTATAACAGCACATTATTTAAACACACAACCAGAACTAGTAAAAGAAATGCTAGATTATGGACATATAGTGGGAAATCATACAGTAAATCATAAAAGTATGCCAACACTAACAGAAGAGCAAATAAACTCAGAAGTAATGGATTTACACAAATCAATATATGAACAGTTTGGATATGAAATGAAATACATAAGACCACCAATGGGCGAATTTAGTGAAAAATCTTTAAATAAAATCAATTCATTGGGCTACAAAACTGTAATGTGGTCATTTGCATACGAAGACTGGAATGAAAATAAACAACCTGATGAACAAGCAGCAAAAAAGAAAATAATAGATAATGTTCATAATGGAGAAATAATGTTGTTACATGGAAATTCAAAAACAAATACAAATATTCTGGGAGATGTAATAAAAGAAATAAAAAATATGGGATATGAATTTAAATCATTAGATGAATTCAAAAGATAATAAATATGAGAGAAAGGGATAAAAATTATGAGAAAAAAAAGAGGAAGTCTTTCAAGAATAGATAAATTTTTAGAAATGCCACAAGAAATATACTCAAATATACCAAAAATAACAATAACTGGTTTTGAAGAAATGATAATAGAAAATTTCAAAGGAATTCTTGAATATGAAGATTTTTTTATTAGAATAAACACAAACATTGGAATAATAAACATAAATGGATATGAATTGAAATTAGAAAATATGACAAATGATGATATAAAAGTTACAGGTAAAATAGAAAGTTTTGATTTAGAAAGAAACACAGAATAAGAAATATTAGGTGTTTTTTCTTAGGAAGGACAGAAAATGTTATTTAAAGTAATATTAAATTATTTAATTGGATATGTTAGAATTTCAATAGAAGGATATTATATAGAAAGATTTATTAATATATGTAGAAATCATAAAATTACAATTTGGAATCTAAAAAGAGATAAAAATGTAAAATTAGAATTGAATGTTGGAATTAATGATGTAAAAGAAATATCAAAAATAGTGAAACAAACAAAATGTAAAATGAAAATCAACAAAAAGAAAGGACTTCCTTTTTTATTTAATAAGTATAGAAAAAGAAAATTATTTTTTGGATTTTTATTACTTATTATAATAATGTTAGGAATTACATCCAACTTTGTATGGAATATACAAATAGTAAAACAAGACGAAAATAATTTAGATTTAAATAGCATTTACCAAGATATTGCAGAAGCTGGTTTAACAGTAGGAGTAAAAAAATCTAAAATAAACACTAAAGAAATTATAAATAAAATAAGAACTAAAAGAAATGACATATCATGGATGGGAATAGAGATTAAAGGAACAAATGTAGTGGTCAAAGTAGTAAAAGCAACAGAAAAACCAGATATTATAAATGAAGAAGATTATTGCAACATTGTTGCGGAAAAACCAGGAATTATAACGAAAATAAATGCACAAAATGGTACTATAGCAGTTAAAGTTGGAGATACAGTAAATAAGGGAACAACTCTTATAAATGGCTGGATGGAAGGAAAGTACACAGGAATTCGTTATGTTCATGCAAGAGGAGAAATTCAGGCAAAAGTATGGTATGAAAAGAGTAAAAAGATATGTTACAATACTACGGAAAGAAGGAAAACAGATAATTTAGAAAACAAATATGCTATAAAAATAAATAATTTTGAAATAAATTTGTCAAAAAAGCTTCCAAAATTTGAAATTTATGATACAATTACAGAAGAAAAAAAAATCAAGCTATTTTCTGATTTTTATTTACCAATTTCTATCGTAAAAACTACATATAATGAAATAATAGAAGAAGTAAAAAACTATAATATTGAAGAAGCAAAAAACTTAGGGATAGAAGAATTAGAGAAAGAATTAGAACAAGAAATTACCGATAAAGAAAAAATTGTAAATAAAATAATAAATACATATGAACAAGAAGATGGTATAGATGTTCATGTTACATATGAGGTACTTGAAAATATGGGCACAAATGAGAAAATTGTATTTTGATTAACAAACGAAAGGATGATTTTTATGGAAGAGAGAAGTCTAAAGATAACAGGTACTAACACAACATTTTTTAATAAAATAACAAATTTTTAAAAAATTGAAACTGATTTTAACTAAGCTTCGTATAAAGATATAGAAAGAAAACTATAACAAAGATGTTAATTCCAACAAAAATAGGAATTAATGGAATGATAATTTCAATCAAAAGAAACAATTTGATAAAAGCATTTGAAAATTATAAAAAAAATACAGATAATAATGAAGAAATAGAAAAAAAATATGAGAATGCATATACAATTTATCTTGAGACACTAGATAAATACGTAATGGATTCAATATATAAAAAAGTTAAAAACAATACAGCATCAGAATTCGAAAAAGAAGCATTGTCAAAATACTATGAAATAACAAGTTTAAAAGAAAAAGAATACATGGATTATAAATACAGAAAACAAAAATACTTAATAGAACTTGACAAAGAAGGCTTAGAAGCAAGTACAAAAGAAAAAATTATAGAAAGATACAACAAATTTTATATAGAAAAAATGGACGAATTATATAAAGCTATTTTAAAGAATTATTCAATAAAATTAGCAGATACAACAAATATTTATGATTCATCAAAAGAATGGCTTTATATTAAAATTCTATATACATTAGAAGAATATGTAGAAAACATATTGTCATTAAAAATGAAAATAGAAAGCAAAGAAAATTTTGAAGATATAATAGAAGATTATAATAAATTTGAAGCATATTCAGTTGGAAAGTTAGATACAAAAGATGTAATAGAAAAAAATATGATATTAATGGGAATGAGCAGAAAAATATTTACACACAGTATTCCATTAATTGTTGCAGAACAATGTTATAAAAAATTACTAAAAGATGCAAGAACATTAGTACAAGATACAAAAATGGCAGCCAAAAGAGAAAATGCATTTAATACTTTGATGAATTTAATAGAAGATTATAATATCAGGATTTTATCAACAAAAGTTTATTGGGAAAATATGAAACAAAGAGATACTTATAAAAAATTTTGGGACAAGTATAAAAAAATTAAAAAGCTAAAAGATACAGACTTTGTAGAATATGTAAGACAAAAAGAAGTATTATTTATAAAAGATGATATGAAAAAAATAAGAAACGAAAAAGTGGATTATACAAAATTGATAACATATTACAAAAGAAAATTAGTAGATTATGATGCAATGAGAATAATAAAAAATACATGTAAATCTTATGGCACATATAAAGGAGTAATAAAAAATAAAGATAATAGGGTGAGTGCGTAATGTATGAAATTACATATTTAAAAATAGATGAAAATACAGAATATGAAAAAACAGTAAAAAAAGTCTTAGAAAAATGTTTCGAAGAAGAAGGATTAATGGATTCTAAACTAATAATAACAGTTACATTTACAAATCCAGAAGAAATAAGAAAAATCAATAAAAAATATAGAAAAATAGATAAGGCAACAGATGTACTATCATTTCCTATGTTTGAAAAAGAAGAACTTGAACAAAAAATTGCAAGCAAAGACTTTTTATATGAAGATATGCTAGGAGATCTTATAATATCAATAGAAAAAGTAAAAGAACAAGCTATTGAATATGGACACAGTTTTGAAAGAGAATTAAGTTATATGCTAGTACATGGTTTTTATCATCTAATGGGATATGACCATATAGAAGAAGAAGACAAAAAGAAAATGAGACCAAAGGAAGAAAAAATATTGAATGAATTAAAGATTACAAGAGATTAAAATATGAAACATTGTAAAGGTTTATAGGTAAATCCATAAAAAACCTAAATATATTATATAAGGAATGTTTTATAATGAATGGAAAAGGTACAAAAGTATTAATAGCAATTTTAGTAATTCTAATTTTATTAGCAGGAGGAGTAATGGCATATAAAATTACAAAAGATAGAAAAAATCAAACACAAGAAGTATCAAATGGAAATCAAGAAGAAAATGTATTAACAGCAGAAATTAAAAAAGAAAAAAAAGTACAAATTTTTCAAGGAGATAGTAGACCAATTGCAGTAATGATAGATAACCATAATGGAGCATGGCCACAAGCTGGTTTAAATCAAGCATATATGGTTTATGAAATAATTGTTGAAGGTGGAGAAACTAGATTAATGGCATTATTTAAAGGAGTAACAGTTGATAAAATAGGACCAGTAAGAAGTTCTAGACACTATTTCTTAGATTATGCAATGGAAAATGATGCAATATATGCGCATTTTGGTTGGAGTCCACAAGCAAAAAGTGATATAAGCAAATATTCAATAAATAATATAAATGGAATTACAGAAAGCTCATCAACATTCTGGAGAGTAAAAGACAAATATTCACCACATAATGCAGTAACAAGTACAGAAGCATTACTTAAAGTAGCAAAAGCAAAAGGATATAAAACAACATCAAATAAAAAGAGTGTTTTAAATTATACTACAGATGATGTTAAACTAGAAGATGGGCAATCAGCAACAACAATAACAATACCACATTCAAGCCTACAAACAGTTAAATATGAATATGATAGCACAAATAAAGTGTATAAAAGATATGCAAGAAAAAAAGCTCAAACAGATTGGGATACAGGTAATGCAATAACTACAAAGAATATAATAATAACATTCTGTGATAACTACACATTAAATGACGATGAAAATAAAGGAAGACAAGGGCTTAAAAATATAGGAACATTTGATGGATATTATATAACAAATGGAAAAGCAATCAAAATTAAATGTATAAAAGAAGATAGAAATATACAAACAAAATATCAAGACTTAGAAGGAAATGAAATAAAAGTTAATGATGGAAATACATGGGTACAAATATGCCCAAAAAATGCAAATGTTCAAATAGAAGGAATTGAAGAAACAACAGGTGTAAATAATATAGACAATTCAACAAATAATTTATAAAAATAATGGCATGATAAGAACACTAAGATAGTTCAAAATATTATCATGCCACATTAATTTTAATAGAGTGAATATGAAAGGATGAATTTAAAATGAATGTTTATGATACAGTAAATAGATTAGCTACAGAATTAAAAGAATCAGAAGAATATGTGAATTATAAAATGGCAAAAGAAACTTTAAGTTTAAAACCAGATTTAAAAAAGAAAATACAAGAATTTGAAGATGCTAGATATGATGCACAAATATCAGCAATGCAAACAGGAAAAAGTGATGAAGAAAAAACTAAAAAAATGCAAAATCTATATATTGAATTAATAGAAAATGAAGATGCTAAAAGATTTTTTGATACAGAAATGAAATTTAATATTTTACTTGCTGATGTAAATAAAATAATTGGAGATGCAATAAAAGACGTATTACAATAAAAATAATGGATTAGAATAATATTAAAGTATAGATGTAATTTGTAAATAAAGTTATTAATCATATATAAATAAAGAAAGGATACAATAACAAATGAACTCTGAATTTTTAATTATATCTATAATTTTAATTATCACATATATATTTATAAGAATAGTATTTAAAATAAATATAAAAGAAATAAAACAATTGGGCGAAAATAAAGAACTTGACGAGTTAACAAATAAATATCCAACTAATATAGAAATATGCAAAGAAATATTATCAAAATTAAATAATACTAATATAAAAATTGAAGAAGATAAAGATGCTAATAGCACGATGTACTTTATATTAGGAAATAAAATATTTATTGGAAACTTAAAAAATAGCTATACAAGGATACAAACTATAGCACATGAATGTTTACATTCAATACAAGATAAAAGATTGTTATGGACAAATTTTATATTTGCAAATGTTTATAATATAATATTTGTAATAGTTTGCATATTAGCAATAACAAAAATAATAAAAACAAAAATGATATTTTTATCTATTTTATTAATTTTAGGATTTACTTACTATATAATAAGAAGTTATTTAGAAAATGATGCAATGATAAAAGCAAAATTTTTAGCAAAAGAATACATGGAAACAAGCAATATCTTAAATAATGAACAAATTGAGAAAGTGATAGAACAATATGATAAATTAAATAATGCAGGAATAAAATGTGTAAATGTTAAGATTTTTGATTCAGTTATAATAAAATGCATTATTTATTCTATAATATGTTGTATTATAATATAATTTTGAATTAATAGCGTGTGGATTAATGTTTTATTCACATGCTATTAATTTACTTATTGTTTTTATAAATTATATATTGATTTTGCGTTGCTATTATTTTTTGAATGGACATTTGGCAAAAAAATGTAAAAAAGTCAAAAAACGGGTTGACATACGGACTAAAGCATTGTATAATATATAAGCATGAATTAAGCGTTGAAATTGAATGTGGCTACATCACTACGGGAGTAGGGATGGAGGGAACTTCAATGGAGCATGTCATGGCAGAGACCAGGCGGTAAGTTAATATAAAAATGCACTTATCCCAGAATTATCATGCATATTTTGGGCTTTTATATAGTGAATATTCAAAACACTAGAATGCGTTTTTACTTGCCACGGTAATTTGAATAGCAAATACGCTATTTTATGGGGAAACCCAAAAACAAAATTTATTTTAAGGAGGGAAAATTACAATGGCAAACACAACAGTTGTAACAAGTGAAAAAATAAGAATAAGATTAAAAGCTTATGACCATGTAATTTTAGATCAGTCTGCTGAAAAGATAGTAGAAACAGCTAAAAAAACAGGAGCAAAAGTTTCAGGTCCTATTCCATTACCAACACAAAAAGAAATAGTAACAATTTTACGTTCTCCACACAAATACAAAGATTCAAGAGAACAATTTGAAATGAGAACACATAAAAGAGTTATTGATATTCTTTACCCAACACAAAAAACAGTTGATAGTCTAATGAAATTAGAATTACCAGCAGGTGTTGATATCGAAATCAAATTATAAGATTTTAAAATAGTAAAAACTATAGAAATTAGTTAAAACTACAAAACGAAACCAAGCTGATATAGCATTTGAAAAAAATGAAATACAAAGTATCAGCCAATAGTTAAGTTAGCCGTTCAAAATGAACAAATTACGGATAACTTATGCGGTCAAACGTATAGGAGGAAATAAAATGAAAAAAGGATTAATCGGAAGAAAAGTTGGAATGACACAAATCTTTGATGAAAAAGGAAATGTAATTCCAGTAACAGTTATAGAAGCTGGACCATGTGTAGTAGCACAAGTTAAAACAGTAGAAACTGATGGATATGATGCTATACAATTAGGATTTGGCGAAGTAAAAGACAAACATATAAACAAACCAGAAAAAGGACATTTCTCAAAAGCTGGTTTAGAAGCTAAAAAACATTTAAGAGAATTTAGATTAGATTCAGTTGAAAATGTAAAAGTTGGAGACGAATTAAAAGCAGATGTTTTTGAAGCAGGAGAAAAAATCGACGTTCAAGGAACATCAAAAGGAAAAGGATTCCAAGGTGTTATCAAAAGACATGGACAACACAGAGGACCAATGGGACATGGTTCAATGTATCACAGAAGACCAGGTTCAATGGGATCAACATCAACACCAGGTAGAGTATTTAAAGGTA
>OLNY01001394.1_pt1 | contig 19387 bp, 20 predicted proteins | sample 1671981 | NCBI WGS metagenome assembly OLNY01 (sample SAMEA3136632, study PRJEB25190) | human gut metagenome | biome: human gut; feature: human-associated habitat; material: faeces | place: Austria | collected 2013
TTGCGATTTGTTCTTTATCTGTTGAAAAGACAAAGGGATTGGCAAAAAAGATGAAGGATATTTTGGATACAGTAGCTTAATGCTGTATCCTTTTTTTCATCCACTTATGTGGAACTCCTTCATCATCGTCGATTTGACCAAATTGAATATAACCTTGGTTTTCGTAGAATAAACTGACACGAACTTGGGCGTGTACTACAATTAAATCTCCATTTAATTTTTTAATTTCTTTTTCTGCACTTTCTAGTAACAAATGACCAATATGCTTATTTCGATATTCTTTTAATACGGCAACTCTTCCAATAGTGTAATGATTGTTTTCTTTGAAGAAACGACAAGTTCCGACAGGCTTTGTTTCATCGAAAACTACAATATGAGAACTGATTTGATCAATATCATCAAATTCATTTTCGAAGCCTTGTTCTTTCATGAATACTTTGATACGAATATCTTTCGCTTCTTGCGGTAAGGTTGTATATGTTTTTGCGTTCATAATCTTTCTTCTTTCTTTTCTTCAACATTAACAACTGAAAAATGAAAAGTCAAATATGATATAATATAAGGAAAGTTAGGTGGAAAAGAGTATGCATATTTATGAAGAGTCTTTAAATCGTTTTATTAAAAATTCCTGGATTTATTATGAGGCAAACGATCCTTATTATGCAGGTAAGATTGAACGAATTTCGATTGAAAGAGTACATGATAAAATTTTGTATTATGAGGTAAGGGCAATTGTTCAAACGCGTTGGAATGAAGAAATCTTAAATTTTAGAGTTAATGAATATGGGACGATTTTGACTACAAGTTGCACTTGCTGTCAAGATCCACATTCAGGGTGTGTGCATTTAGTAAGTGTAGTACGAGCTATCAATGCGATAAATCCACAAACTTTTCCGTTTCATGTTGATTATCAAAACTATGTAAAAGAAAAAAATCGACAGGAAGAATTAGAACGTAAGCGTCGTCGTATAAATGATTTGAATCAAGTGGCATTTGAATTTTTAAAAGAAAAACAAGAAGATAAAGTAAATAGTTTTTTTAAGGAAAATGAAAATCTAATTCGATTGTCTTTATATCACACAAATTCATATTATTATGATCAGATTGCGTTTAAATTAAAGATTCAAGTAAGCCGAGCTTATACGGTAAAAAATATACAAGTTCTGTTACGCGGCTTTTTTGAGAAAAGATTGGAGTCTTTTGGGAAGAACACACAGATTTACTTGACTAATGACGATTTAGATGAGCCTAGCCAATTGATTTATAATTTTTTATTAAAATATGCTTTTACTAAAGATTGGCAAAAAGAAGGAGAAATTTATTCAGAATGTTTGGATGATTTCTTTAATCTAAATGCATCTTTGCCTAAAGAGTATACAGAATTTAAAACGTCTAAAAAAAATATAAAACTAGTTTTGAATTTGTTGGAACATGAAGATTGTTTTGAACTCAATACAGAACTAGATGATAGCTTTTTGATTGGCAATAAACATCTTTATATAGTGAATCATAAAGAAATTGTGCAATATACCATGGATCCAGATGGTTTTTTAGCTTCACTAGCCTATAATTTGCAACAAAATGATGGATGGTTAATTAAAAAGTCAGAATTCAAAGCTTTTTATTTACAATGCCTGCAACCGTATATGGAATACATAAAATTAGAAACAAATGTAGATGTGGAAAAGTATACAACTCTTATAGAGAATATTCGTGTGTATTCGGATTTAGAAAATGCCAATATGGTCGTATGGGGAACATATTTAGAGAATAACCAGAAGAAGAGTTTCTTTACGAATACCAATTCCAATCAAATAGCGAGTGTTGAAGCCATAATTCAGCATTATGCGGTAAAGATTGAAGATAACAAGGCAATTTTTAAAGGTAGAAGTGATGCACTTTATAATTTTTTAGATTATGGTATTCCATTGATTCAAAAACAAGCAGATGTATATGTTTCAGAAGAATTGAAACGATTAAAAAATCGCCGTAGTATGAATTTGAGTGTTAAGGTTTATGTCCAAAATGATTTATTAAAAATGGAATTGGATAGTAACGTAAATGTGGATGAATTGTCACATATATTAAATGCATATCGGAAAAAGAAAAAATTTTATCAGTTAAAGAATGGTGAAATGATTGATTTGGAAAATACGGGGTTAGAACAATTGGATGAGTTAGCTTCCACGATGAATTTAACAACTAAAGATTTCAAAAAGGAAACAATTGAAAAACCGGCATATCAAGCTTTTCATTTAATGGATGTAAATCCAGAATTCGATGTTCGCAATGATGATTCGGTTACAGAATATACAAATCGATTAATGAAAGTAAAAGAACAAACCATACAATTGAAGGATGCGTATAAAACTTTATTACGCACCTATCAGCAACAAGGAATACAATGGCTTTATGATTTAAAAAATATGAATTTAAATGGAATTCTTGCCGATGATATGGGACTTGGCAAGACATTGCAGGTATTGGTATTTTATGAGCAATATGTTTCAAAAGAGAAACCGAGCTTGATTGTATGTCCAAGTAGTTTAATGTATAACTGGATGTCAGAAATTGAAAAATTTAAAATTGATGTCGATGCAGTATGTGTTACTGGAACTCAGGATGTTCGTAAAGATATTATAAAAGAAAATCATGAACTGTATATAACGACATATGATTATTTGCGTAGAGATGTTGAATTATATATGTCTATGGAATTTGAATATATTGTTCTAGATGAGGCGCAATTTATAAAGAATCCAAAAACGAAGAATGCGCAGAGTGTAAAATCATTAAAGAGTAGACATCGTTTAGCTTTGACAGGAACACCAATTGAGAATGGCTTAAGTGAATTGTGGAGTATTTTTGATTTCTTATTGCCTGGATATTTATATAGTTTGAATTATTTCACAAAGAATTTTGAAAAGCCAATTCAAATGGGAGATGACAAAAGGCAGGCACAGCTACAAAAATTAGTGTCGCCATTCATTCTTCGTAGAACGAAAAAACAAGTGTTAAAGGATTTGCCGGATAAAGTTGAGAAAGATTTGTGGTTGAATTTAAGTCCAGAAGAGAAACAGTTATATCTTGCGAATTTGGCTCAGGTCAATAAGCAGCTCCAGCAGCAGTTAGAATTAGAGCAGGTGGATTCCATCTTGATTCTTGCGATGATGACGCGTTTACGTCAAATTTGTTGCGAACCAAGAATGTTGTATGAAAACTATACGGGAGAGAGTACGAAGTTTAAGATGTGTTTAGATTTGATTGAAACACTAAAAGAGAATGATAAGAAGGTTTTGTTGTTTTCTAGTTTCACAAGTATTTTTGATTCTTTTATTGAAGAATTTGATCGACGAGGCATCAAATATCATATGATTACGGGTGCGGTAGATAAAAAGAAACGTAAAGAAGAAGTAGATGCTTTCCAAAGTGATGATTCAAATGTATTCTTGATTTCTTTAAAGGCAGGAGGAACGGGATTGAATTTGACGAAAGCTCAAGCTGTTATTCATTTTGATCCTTGGTGGAATGTGAGTGCACAAAATCAAGCGACAGACCGTGCATATCGTATTGGACAGACAAAGAATGTTCTTGTTTATCAGCTATTGATGAAGAATACGATTGAAGAGAAAATCTATGAAATGCAGAAACGTAAAAAAGCAATGAGTGATTTATTTGTGGAGAATTCCAAGGGTGGTATTTCCACTTTGTCTAAGGAAGAGTTAAAAGATTTGTTTTCGATGGATTAAGGCTATATATTTTTTGAAATATATAGCCTTTTCTTCATAAAATGTGATAAAATAGTTGTGATGAAAGGGATTACAAAAGGTGCGAATATGAATAGAAGTGCAGGAATATTATGTCCTGTTTTCTCTATCCCTGCAAATCAAGGGATTGGTGATTTAGGGCAAAAAACAATTCGAATGATCGATATTATTGCGGATGCAGGTTACGGGATATGGCAAATATTGCCGCTACAAATGACAGGTCCCACTCATTCTCCATATCAAACATATTCTAGTTTTGCAGGAGATCCTATCTATATCAACTTGGATCGTTTGTGTGAAATGGGGTTATTGACGCAAAGTTCGATTGTGAATTGTAATAAGTTTAAAGACTATGTTGAATATGATAAGATTCGTGAATTTAAGGAACCTTATTTTCAAAAGGCCTTTAAAGTTTTTAAAAAGGAATTTGAATCGTTTAGAGAAGATTTTGAAGCATTTAAGCATGATGCATTCTGGTTAGAGGAATGGTCTGCTTATTCTTTGTTTAAGAGTTTTTATAATGGAGCTCCATGGTTTGAATGGGAAGACGAATATAAAGATTGGCCAAAAAATCGTGATATTGATTTAGATGATTATAAAGATGAAATCTTTTATATTGAATTTTTACAGTTTATTTTCTATAAACAATTGGATGAAATTCAAATGTATGCGCACGCAAGAAATTTAAAAATCATGGGTGATATGCCTTTCTATGTTGATTTAGATAGTGCGGATGTATGGTGTAATCGAGAAGCTTTCTTATTAGATGAGAAAGGAAAACCAGAATTTATTGCGGGTTGTCCTCCGGATTATTTTAGTGAAACTGGACAACGATGGGGAATGCCAATTTATGATTTTGATGCGCAAGAAGCAAATGGATATGTTTTTTGGTGCAATCGTATGAGTTGGATGAATCGTTGTTATGACATGGTAAGAATTGATCATTTTAGAGCTTTTGACACATATTGGAAGATACCTGAGTCTTGTCCTACTGCAATTGAAGGAAAATGGATCTTAGGTCCAGCTCATAAATTAATCGATGCGATTTTAAAGGCATGTCCAGATATTGTTCTAGTGGCAGAAGATTTAGGGCTGATTCGTCCAGAAGTCATTGAACTTGAAGAGGATTATGGAATCCCAGGTATGGATGTTTTATTGTTTAGAATGGAAACTAAACAATTAAAGAAAAAGGCAAAGAAAAATTCTGTATTGTACACAGGTACACATGATAATGCGACATGTAATGAAGATTATCATACATATGATTCAAATAAGCGTATCAGTTTGCGTCGATTCTTTAAAAACCAAGGATATTCAAGTCGTTCTTTTAATGAAATGCTTTGTCAATATGCTTTAGATACAGATGCTGATACTGTTATATTGCCAATCTGGGATATTTGTGGATTTAAAGAAGAGGCACGCATCAATACACCAGGAACTGTGTCGAATAAAAACTGGACTTGGAAATTAAAAGATTTTAAAACATTTCCAGATAAGGTTATGAGTACAAAAGAGTGGATCAAAAAGTCAAATCGTTAAAGATAAAGTTAAGTATAGAGCAGAAATCATCAATTTTTGCTCTTTTTCGCTTGGGTTGATAGAATAATAAGGAAGAGGTGGAAAATGATGAAAAAACTATTAACGATTCTATGTTCATTTGTTTTATGTATATCTTTATTTGGATGTCAAAAAGAGACGAAGAATTATATCGCAAAAATCGAAGTAGAGAATTATGGTACAATTACATTGAAGCTTGAAGGGAAAAAAGCTCCAATCACAGTACAAAACTTTGTAGATCTAGCTAAGTCAGGATTTTATGATGGGTTAACGTTCCATCGTATCATTAAAGGATTTATGATTCAGGGCGGAGATCCAAATGGAAATGGTACAGGTGGATCAGATAAGACAATCAAGGGTGAATTTAAGGATAATGGTGTAAAGAATAATATCAAACATAAACGTGGTGTCATATCTATGGCAAGAAGCTCGGATTATGATTCGGCAAGTTCACAATTCTTTATTATGCAAGAAGATAATGATTCATTAGACGGTCAATATGCAGCTTTTGGACATGTTACTAAGGGAATGAAGATTGTAGATCAAATTTGTGAAGATGCAGATCCAATGGATGATAATGGTACGATTGCTGAAAGTAAACAGCCTGTTATTAAAACAATCAAAGTATCTGAAATAAACGACTAGAGAAATCTAGTTGTTTTTTATATATTAAGATTTTGGATTTGGAATAGAGAAATACGGAATGTGAAATAGTGTTAAAATATCACAAGATATGAATTGTCAGGGACGACAAAAAGGACTATTGAAAATAGCCAACATTTTGTATTCATCTTTAGTTGTTGAATTATTTTTTTACAATCATCTTATGATCGCATTCAGGACAGTGCATCATATAGTTTTCTTCAGGTTCATTTGGAAATAATTCGTCGATCAACCATCTAGGTACTTCTTCTTCGTAACCGCATTTTGTACATTTCATCAATACATCTTTTTCTGTATGTTCTGTCATTTCTCTTGTCCTCCAATGGATTATATGTATAAGTATACTGCATAATGGCTCCACATTTACATTGAATTGGGTCTCTATTAAAAGAATCAATCAAATGAGTGCGGTATCTGAATTTACTGAGTTTGTTTTTAAGGGCTTTAGTTCTTGTTTTACGAGAATAATCCTTATTCTTTTTGATTCCAAGAAGTGCATGAACTTTGTCCAATGTTTTCTTAGATGCATTGACATTATCAAATAGTTAAGAAATGATAGTTGGGTATATGTATGATAAGGCGATTGATAAAGTCAATCACATTATCTGTAATATCATATCTTTTTTCATCCTTATGATCATTGTAGAAACAACTGACAATTTTTGATTCTTTATTGTATTCTGTGATTCTATTTTCAGCCATGACACATCTTCCAGCGTAACGAGAGAAAAGTTTACGCAGCCTTGAATATCTTTATTATTGTTGGAATCGTTGTCAGTAGATTTGAACTTGGCATAGACATAGAACCCTTTAGGATGATCTTTATAGAGTCTGTTCTTTTCTTCGGGTTTCATTAATCCGCCAACTTCCTGGATAAGTCGAATTCATCAAATGTTTTTCTAAGCCTAGAGAAATTGAAATGGTGAAACATCTTTAGTTTGTTTGTTTTTAGTGAATATACGAGTTTCGGTACAAGGCAATGGATGTGTGGATTCCATTTAAGGTCTCTTCCAAAATTATGTAGAGTGGCAATCATACCAAATTCATTACGAACAGGGATATCTTTGAATATATAATGAGTATTCTTTAATTGTTTCATCTTCAGTTTCTTTAATAATGATCTGTTCACTAGTATACATATTGTATTTCTAGCTGCAACAAACAATAGATTGAGTCGAGTACGATCCTGTCTGAACCAGTTTCTAAGTTCTTCAGGAATAGTAAAGACAATGTGTCTATGAGGGCAGTCAAGGCAAAAAGAAGTGGCTTTGGCTGCAAGCTGTTTGGCATATTTAACATCACAGGCATTACAGAACCTGGAATGGCATGAATGAGGGATAATGTTCCAGTTTTCACAATCGGTACATTCAAACTGATCAAAGCCAAGATAACATGTGTGGCAAAGAAGAGAACGTTCTACATTGTCAAAATGCAAGGACGAGCTTTACCGGAAGCATCTAATTTTCGAATGTATTCAATATTATCGAAGAAGATGTTTTTAATAGGGTGATTGAAATCAAAGTTTCGAACATCACAATCTAATAATGATAGAGTTTCAATTGGAATGTTTGAATGATAAGTAGTGTCCATATAATATAAAAAGGCCAACGACACCACAAACAGGACAATGTAAAGACAGCAAATCAATCGCATTAACAAAAGCTTGATAATCATCTTTATTCAAAATCAGGTTGAAGTCGTTGGTAATTTTCAGTATCATATAATTGTCTAAGAGGACGGGTAGAAATCACAACTTTGATCGGTGCTGGATTTCTACCTTTTTTTACGTCCAATCCCTTCTAAAAATACTGTAACAAAAAGATAGGGAAAGTAAACCCTAAAAGTGTTTAAAGGTCATCTCTATCTCAGAGTCAAAATCCCTATGACTTTTAAAGGTTGATTTATCCCTATCTATTTTTATATATTCAAAGTTTCAAGAAACTGATCGAAGAAGGCATCTATTCAAAAGAATTATATTCGGATTTAACAAAACAATAAACAAGCAGCCTGGCTAAACAAATGTTTGGTCAGGCTTAATTATTGTCCTTTATTTGTTGCGCATAAACCAGTCGAAAGCTTGATTAAAATCTAGATTCCATGCAATTAGTTTTAAACTTTTACTATCAATAATAGTAAGAGATAAATTTTATATCTTCAAAAATTCTTTTTCTAATGTAGGTTCCAGCTCCTTAATCAATGCAGCAATAGCTGAACCATGAGAGACAACAAGAATATTCTTTGTGTATTCTTTTGCATATTCTTGAATGGCATAAAACATTCTTTTTCTTACAATTTTATATGATTCTTCTTGAGGCGCATGACCATGTGGATATACCTCATATCGTTTTCTTCCATTCCATCCTTCTGTAATTCCATAACATTTTTCAATGATACGATCATCTATTATTTTTCTTGAAACTGTAGCATTTTTAGTGAGTATATTTCCGGTAGTAATAGCTCGTTTTAATGGTGAAGTGATAAGTGCATCAAAAGATTGATCGTTAAATAGAAAACTAGTCCTCTCTGCTTGCTTTATTCCAGTTTCATTTAACGGAATATCTGTTTTTCCTTGCACTAACCCTTTTTTGTTCCATTCTGTTTCTCCATGTCGAATTATATATATGTACATATAAACCTCGTTATAAAGCTTGGAAATCTTGTTGTTCTTGATTTAATAGTTTTATTTGCTCTTTAGTAATTATAATCTTTTCTCCATCTGTTGTATTTTGACAATATATGTAAATAGAATGATCTAAAAGATATGATATTTCTGTCGAAAAGCGATTAAATAGTTGGTCAATAATCTGCTTTTTATTTAATCCACTTTCCAAAAGATTACCTCCAATTTGGATAGTGTCGATTGGAAAATTTATTTTGTGCAAAGAAACAACAGTTTTTAGTGATTTTATTAAAATTAATATTCTAGCGGTTGGCGGAATATTGGTTCTTTTATTGATATACTCTGCGACCTGATTAACTGTAAAAATTTTTATACGTACATGAGGAGGAGTTGTTAAACGGTATATTTGACATAGAAACTTGTTTTCTGCTAAATCATCATCAATAATATAAATCGTATTGATATTAATTTTCTTTAGCCAAAAAATGATGATTTGTGCATGTATTAATCGATCATCTACTCGAATTAATTTAATTTCTTTCATCATTTGAATCTCCTTTTGTTTCTATTTTATGTTTCAAGTAATAATTATATATTTTGATGAAACTACGATCTGATTCTGAATTAATAGGATCTATGTCAAATTCATTTTTAATTTTTGTAAGTCTATACATGAGTGTATTTTTATGTACGAAAAGTTCTTTACTAGATCTTACTATATTGTAATTATTACGTATAAGTGTATCTGTTGTTGTGATAAATTCTTTTGCGTCTTCTTCATTATATGTATAAGAAGAAAAAAGATTTCGAAGTATATCATATGGAATTGAAGAAATACAATACATATCAACGTAATTGCTAAAAAATAGAATTGTTTCTTGTATGTTGTGTACAGTTGTATATTTTTTTAACCAAGTTAAATTTTGGTAAGCAAATTTTACATTGTCATAAGTTTTTGATGTATATGCCACCAAGGCCTTACCTTTAAAAGATGTATTTTTAATTAAGAAATCAAAATATACTTTAATATAGTCTTTTTCACTTCCTATAGCACGACTCATATCTTTTAGAATAATTAATTGGTGTCCTAATCTTCCCACAATATCTTCTTTTGAATCATAGTAGAGATTCATATTTGCCAAAACATCCAAGGAAGATACATCATCAGGAATTAGCATAATCATTTTTCTTTCAATTTCCATAGAATGATTACTTTGTTCGCATAATTCAATGATTTTAGAAACTTGTAATGAATCTGAAACAAGCTCTTTTATAAGTTGTTCGTTAATAGTAAGAGTTTCTTTTTCTTCAGTTTGGATCTGTTCATATTTTAAACGAATTTCAAGACTCATTTTTAAAGCTGTAGCGATAGGAAGTAAATTGTTATCAGATCCTGCAATAGCTATAAAACAAGAAGTTATATTATCTTCATAAATTTTTACTAATACACAATTTAATGAGTCTTTTTTACATTCTAATACAGATTCATTAGAATTTAGAAAGTTTTGTAGTTCTTCTTGAGAAAAACAATTCTTTGTATTAGAAGTACTACCGATTTTCTTTGCATAACTATCATAAATACTAATCTGATAATTAGGGAATTGTCCTAGTGTATCTATATATTCTTTTGCGATATTTTTATTAATCATAATTTAATAATATGCAAACAAAAATCAGAAAACAAGTATTTTATATCGGCTTTCATGCATTATGTACAATCTGCACAAAAAATACAGTTTTTTTTGGAATATATGTCCGTATCAAAAAAGAAAACGCTTTCGTATAATTTAAGTGAGCTTAAGGTAAAGGAAAGGGGAATTAAATGACAGTAAGTATACTCATAATGACGCATGGACATGCTGGGGAAGCTTTAGTTGAAAGTTCCAAGATGATCATAGGAAATAATGTAAAAGTAGAGAGTCTTTCTTTGTTACCTGGAATGTCTATGGAAGATTTGATGAATCAAGCAAAAGACATAATTCAAAGACAAGAGAATACACTTCTTATGGTCGATTTGTATGGAGGAACGCCATCAAATGTTGCAATGGCCTTAACAAGCATTTGTAATGCAAAATGTGTAAGTGGTTTAAATCTCGGTATGTTAATGGAAACTTTGATGATTAAGGAAGCTAATCCAGATATTTCATTGGAAGAACTTCAACAAGTAGCTTCGAAGGCTGGACAGCAAGCTGTAAAGGCTTATGATTATTCAAATTTAGGAGGTTAAAATGGCAGCAGAAATCGTACATGCTCGTATTGATTATCGATTGATTCATGGACAAGTAATTACAAAATGGCTAAAACAGTGTGGAGCTAATCGAATTATTATAATTGATGATGGTTTATCAAAAGATACATTTTTAGGTCAGGTTTATAAAATGGCTGCTCCAACTGGTATCCAAGTAGATATTGTGTCTGTTAAACAAGCGGCAAATTTATGGGCATCAAATAAAACAGTAAAAGGACAAATATTTATTTTGTTTAAGTCAGTTGAAATGGCTAAAGAAGCAATTGATGCAGGGTTAAATTTATCCGAATTACAAATTGGCGGATTGGAAAATACGGCATCTAGAAAAGTTGTGCATGTAGGAATATCCATGGATAAAGATGATGGAGAAAAATTAAAATCTATCCAGAATAAAGGAACTCGGGTATATTTTCAAACAATACCAGGCGAAGAGATTGAAGAATTAGATGAAATCTTGAGAAAGGTGGACTAGATAAATGAAAAATCGTTTTAGAGAAAAGTTAACCAATAAACAACCAATTATGGCTACAAGAATTAATAGTACTTGGCCTATGGTTGCAGAAGTGGTAGGAGCAACAGGTTTATATGATTATGTAGAGTTTTTGGGTGAATATGCTCCTTATTCTCAGGTTGATTTAGAAAACATCGCTAGAGCTTGTGAATTACATGACATGTCTTGCATTATAAAAGTTGATTATGCTAATAGAGCGTATGTAGCTCAAAAAGCTTTAGCATCAGGGTTTCAAGGAATATTATTTACAGATCACACCACAGCAAAAGAAGTGGAAGATACGTTAAAAAATGTGATACCTGCTACTCCTCAATTACAAGGAAGGCTCGGTTTTGTAAATAGACGATTTTATAAAAATGAACATTTTGCAAATCAAATGACATATGCATCAGAAGTTACAAAATGTGTAATGGGCTTTATGATTGAGAAAGTTGATGCGGTAAAAAACATTGAAGAAATTTGTCAGGTTCCTGGTGTTGATTTTATTCAATTTGGTCCTGCTGATTTTTCCATGAATAGTGGATTTAATGCAAAAGAGGAAGTAGAAAAGGTTAGAGAAGCTGAAGAAAAAGTGATTCGAACTGCTTTGAAATATGGAGTTAGTCCTAGAGTGGAATTAAATTCTTCTGACGAAGCAGAACGTTATATCAAGATGGGAGTAACTCATTTTGCATTAGGATCTGAACTTCGAATTGAAAGAGTTTATTGGACAGAACAAGGTAATGATTTGTTAGAACAATTAGGTCAACAGAAATGAAACTTGTAGTATTAGATGGTTATACTTTGAATCCTGGGGATTTAGATTGGTCTTCAATGGAAAGTTTAGGAGAAACTAAAATCTATGATCGAACTTCTGAAAATGAAATATTTGATCGAATTCAAGATGCTGATATTGTTTTAACCAATAAAACTCCTTTAAGAAAAGAACTAATTGAACGTTGTAATCGATTAAGGTTAATTTCAGTTTTAGCAACAGGTTATGACGTTGTAGATGTTGATGCAGCTAGTAAAAAAGGAATTGTAGTTTGTAATGTACCTAGTTATGGAACATATTCAGTTTCACAGTTTGCTATTGCTTTATTACTAGAAATTTGTTGTCAGGTAGGTCATCATAGTCAAATGGTTTTTCAAGGGAAGTGGACTAAAAATAAAGATTGGTGTTTTTGGGACAGTCCTTTAACAGAACTATATCAGAAAACGATGGGAATTATAGGTTATGGTCGTATTGGACAAAGGACTGGAGAAATAGCAAAGGCTTTGGGAATGCATGTTATAGCATACGATAAATATCCTTGTAAAGAGAACATAGAGTATGTTGATCTTGATGAACTTTGTAAAAACTCCGATGTTATTGTATTACATTGCTCATTAAATGCCCAAACGTATCATCTTATAAATAAGGAAAGACTTAAGGCTATGAAAAAATCAGCGATTTTAATCAATAATTCTAGAGGCTCGTTGATTGATGAGATTGCTTTGGCAGAAGCTTTGAATAATGGAATTATTAAAGCAGCAGGATTAGATGTTGTTTCCTTAGAACCAATTCAAAAAAATAATCCATTACTTCATACAAAAAATTGTTTTATAACACCACATATGTCATGGGGATCTTATGAAGCAAGGAAACGAATTTTAAATAGTACTGTAAAAAATATTACTAGTTTTATAGCAGGACATCCAGTCAATCAGATTAATGATTGAGGAACCTGTAAAGCAGAAATAATGGGAGGTGACAGAATAATAATTGATGAAATGCTTGCAAATATAAAGGTATAGAAAAGGAGAGAAAAAGATGACTATTTTACAAGCTTTAATTATTGCTTTGTTGTATTGGATTTCACAAGCAAAAATCTGGTACGGTTTTTCAATTATGCGTATGCCATTATCAATAGCTCCTTTTATTGGTCTGTTGTTTGGTGATATGAAAACTGCATTGGAAGTCGGAGCAACATTACAGATGATTTATATCGGCTCAATTGCACCTGGTGGTAATCCTCCTGCTGATGAAGGTTTGGCTTCTTGTATTGCCATTCCAATTGCTATTACGGCAAATATTGATCCAACAGTAGCAATTTCTTTAGCTATCCCATTGGGATTATTAGGAGTAGTTTTAGAAAATGTTCGTAAAACTCTAAATTCAGGTTTTGTACATATGGCTGATCGATATGCAGCTGAAGGAAATGTACGTGGTGTTCAATTGTGCGCTACTGTTTATCCTATTTTACTAGCTTTCCCTATGCGTTTTATTCCTGTATTTGTCGCATGTTTGTTTGGGCCAGAAGCTATTCAAGCATTTGTTGATATGTTGCCGGCTTGGGCTACTCATGGATTATCCGCAGCAGGAAATATTCTACCTGCATTAGGATTTGCAATTACGATGATTGTTATTGGAAAGAAACAATATATTCCATTATTTGTTGCAGGATTTTTCTTAGTTGCTTATTCGGGAATAAGTACGATCGGTGTATCTATTTTTGGTGCATGTTTAGTACTAATGTTTATGCAGCTTAAAAAGGATAACTCAACGCAAACAGAAGTAGTAGAAGAGAGTGGAGGTTTAGAATAATGGCAGAAAATAAAAATGCACAACAAACAAGTTTAATAACTAAAAAAGATGTGCGTAAATCATTTATATTATGGCATGCATTCGCAGAAACATCTCTAAACTTTGAACGTCTTCAAGCTTTGGCTTTTTGTAACTCATTAACAGGAATATTAAAGAAATTGTATCCAAATAAAGAGGACTTATCAGCTGCTCTTCAAAGACATTTGACAATGTATAATACAGAAGCAAACTGGGGAGCAGTGGTAAATGGTATTACTATTGCTTTAGAAGAACAAGTTGCTACAACTACAGATGAAGAAACTAAAAAAAGTAGTACAGAGTTAATTACAGGTTTAAAAGCAGGTTTGATGGGACCAATTGCTGGTATAGGGGATTCTCTAGACTTTGGTACATTAAGACCTATAGTAATTGGTATTTGTGTTCCGTTCGTTATGAAGGGTTCAGTAATTGCATCATTAATTCCATTAATCTATCAAGTATTATACATGTTTATCTGTGGGGATATTTTATCTCGTGCGGGATATGAAAAAGGAAAGAACTCAATTATGGGCATTCTTCAATCGGGTAAAATTCACAAAATTATTGATGGATTTGGAATGTTTGGATTGTTTATGATGGGGGCTTTATCAGCTACCTATGTCAAAATTACTACCCCATTAGTCATTACAACAGGTGGTGGTAACTCTATTAACATTCAGGAAACATTAGATGGAATTATTCCTTGTATTATTCCTATTTTAGTGGTATTTGCGGTTTATTTTTACATTAAGAAATTTGGACCACATTATTTACGAATCTTGTTAACGATTGTAATTGCATCATTAGCTTTATCTTTCTTTGGAGTACTATAGATGAAAACAATATTGATTACACCCAGACCCTTTCATGAGAAAGGATCTGAACAAATTGAAAAACTTGAACAACTTGGGTATAACGTCATTGTCAACGATACAGGTAAGCGATATACGAAAGAACAGTTAATGGAATTGATGCCTGATATAGATGCAATTTTAACTGGGAACGATCCTTTAGATAAAGAACTATTAACTCTGTCAAAAAAATTAAAGGTTATTTCTAAATATGGAGTTGGTTTAGACAATATTGATTTGAAATATGCAAATGAAAAGGGAATTAAAGTTTGTAAAGCTTTAGGTGCTAATTCTATATCGGTTGCAGAATCAGCAATGATGATGATTCTGACTAGTTTACGTCAATATTATAGCTTGTGTCATAACTCTAAAACAGGAATTGAAAAAAGACTGATGGGTCGAGAAGCTAAAGGAAAAACGCTAGGAATTTTGGGATTAGGAGCAATTGGTAAAAATGTCGCTCGATTTGCACATGCTTTTGAAATGAATATCGTTGGATATGATCCTTATATATCTCAGCAGCAAGTAGAAGATTATGTCACAATGAAGTCTTTTGAAGAAGTTTTAGAACAGTCCGACATTATTACATTACATCTACCTTTGCTTGAGTCTACAAAAAATATCATTAATGATGAATCTATATCTAAAATGAAAGATGGAGTAATCATCATTAATACTGCTAGAGGTGGCTTAATTGATTCTAAAGCTTTATTTAATGCATTACAAACAGCAAAACTTTCTTTTGTATCAGAAGATGTAGAATTAAAGGAAAGATCAGAAGAATTAAAACAAATGGAACGATATAATATCACTCCTCATGCTGCTAGTTTTACATTAGAAGCAGATCAAAACACAATGCAGATTGCAGTACAAAATATTATTGATAATTTGGAGGAATAGATATGGAAATTAAAGGAATTATTACAGCGATGGTTACACCATTTCATGATGATGAAAGTTTGGATATTGATTCTGCCAAAAAAATGGCAGAGTGGCTTATTCAAAAAGGTGTGAATGGTTTGTTTATTGCTGGAACAAATGGTGAATTTCATCTGTTGTCAGATGATGAAAAAGTGGAATTAACAAAAGCAGTTGTAGAAACGGCAAAAGAGCGAGTTCCTGTAATTGCCGGTGCGGGATGTTGCGGAACTCAACATTCTATTGAATTAAGTAAAAGACTTGTAGAAGCTGGTGCATCTGCGTTATCTTTGGTTACACCATACTATTTAGTACCAAATCAGAAAGACTTATATGTGCATTTTAAAACTATTGCAGAAAGTGTGGATATTCCTTTCTTACTTTATAATATTCCTGGACAAACTGGATGTAAAATTGAGCCAAGTACTGCTCTTCGTTTAGCAGATGTTGAGAATATTATCGGAATCAAAGACAGTGGAGGAGATTTTAATACACAATTAGAGTATATTGAAATTTCTAAAAAGAAAGATTTTATTGTTCTAAATGGTTCAGATTCTTTGATGCTAAAAGCATTCAAAGCTGGTGCAGTTGGAAGTGTTGCTGCAACATCAAATGTAATTCCTGAAATTGAAGTTGAATTGTATAATGATTTCTTAAAAGGTGATTTGGAACAGGCTCAACATCAAAGAGATTTAATGGATCCACTTCGTATGGCATTAAAAAAATGTGTAGCTCCAGCTGTTATGAAAAAGACTCTAAATATGATGGGGATTCATGCAGGAATTACACGTAGACCAGTGCAAATGCCTAAAGAAGATGTAGTTGAAGTAATTAAAGAAATGTTAGATACGTATAAGATACCTTACAAGGTATAATTGAGGTACCAATAAAATTTCGAATACTTTCCATGAAATATAGAGCTAAAAGGCGGTTAATATATTTGTTGAATATAATTAAAACTCGTAGAGCATTTGGAGAATAGATGTCTCTACGAGTTTAATCTTTTTTTCCAAATCCTTTCTTTAGCAATTCCTCATCTATCAGTCGATTAACCATTCCATTGATTGATTCGTTATTGGATTTTGCACATTTTTGAATTAATTCTTTTTTTCCTATTGGAACTCGAATTCTTATATTTTCTGTTTTTTCGATTTCGTATTTTCTATTTGCTTTTTTTTGAGCTTCTGTAGTCATAGTGATTTCCTTTTATTAAAATTTTAAGCGAAAACAAAATAAAAATCAATAAAACGCTTGATAAATGGTACCATATATATTATGATGGCAGTGTAAATAAAAAAACACGGCAGTTTCAAAGACTGGTCCTCTTTGAAACCTGCATAGGTAATCGCAGTACCTACACAACGAAAATCGCACCGTGCTAGTTGATTATACAAATTAATTGGTTCAGGTGCAATCATAAAAGCTTTGGCTGGTTCATTTTGACATTGTGTGGGGTATTCATACAATGTTTTTTTATTTCTCCGGTCTTTGACTGTCTATAAGGAGGATAAAAATGAGTAAAGTTAAAGCAGATCTAGAAACATTGAAAAAAGAGTTTGTATGTTCTTCAACAGGAGAATCCATTGAGAAACTGATTCGGAAGCCTGGATCACATTCTATATGTACTTGGCTCTGCCAGGAGTGTGGATACATTTGGACTACGCATTTCTATACTCATGCACATGGTCATGGATGCCCTAAATGCGGGAAAAAACGAGGCGGCAACAAGAGAACATCCAGAGAAGTGAAACAGAAAGGCTCTTTACAGGATCATTACCCCAGTCTTGCCATGGAATGGGACTGGGATAAAAACTCGATCGGACCCGATGAAGTTCTTGCAAGCTCGGAAAAAATAGTGTACTGGAAATGTTCCAAATGCGGACACGAATGGAAAGCTTCCATTTATAATCGTGCCAAACGAAATTCGATTTGCCCCAAATGTAGAGAAAGGCAAAAAAAGATAAATTCAATCGGTATGGTTTGTCCGGAATCCATCCAGTACTGGAGTCCAAGGAATACTGGGAGCCCCTATGATACTCTGTCCGGTTCTCCAGGCAAGGTCTGGTGGAAATGTCCTGACTGTGGCTATGAATGGAAGGCCTCTGTCAGCGGGTTCAAGAGAGGTCGTCGCTGTCCTTCCTGTGCAGGCAAGGTGGTGACAGAGAATAACAGTTTTGCAGCCCACTATCCGGAATACGCTAAATTCTGGAACTGTGAGAAAAACAGAATCAAACCGGAGGATGCCTTTTATAGGTCAAACAAAAAGTACTGGTTTAGCTGTCCCGTGTGTGGGAGAGGTGTTCAGAAATCTTTGGATCGACTGGCCACACGTCCACTGATCTGTTCGCACTGTACCAAAAAGATGCATACTTCCTATGGTGAACAGTTTCTATACTATTATCTTTCCCAGTATGCCGATCCTGTTGAAAATAGATATTTGTTTGATGGGCGTGAAATCGATATCTATCTTCCCAGGCAGAAAGTTGCCATAGAATACAACGGTGACTATTATCATTCGAATCGGCATAAACAGGATCAGAATAAAATACAATATTTCAAAGACATGGGATTAAAACCAATCTGCGTCTATGAAGGGGATGAATCCAAAAGATTTGTTTATGCGAATGATCTTTTTATACGTAAAAATCATTTAGATGAAGATCTAATAAATGTGACGAAATCTATCATTGGATCTATTTTTCCGGAAGCGAAGTTTATACCGGATCTGGAAAAAGATCGATTTGAGATTTTGAAACTTTATTATGATTCACCGAAGAAAAATAAAGTGGTCAATTTATATCCCCATCTGGTGAAGGAATGGAATATTACAAAGAACCAGGGACTGACACCGGATGTATTTACTCCTTCTTCGCATTTTAAAGTGTGGTGGAAATGCTCAAAAGGGCATGAATGGATCGCACCTATCTATTCCAGAACGCATGGCGGCACCCAATGTCCGTATTGTCACAGACATTTTTTGCTTCCGGGTTTTAATGACCTGAAAACAGAGTTCCCCGAACTGGTAAAAAAATATTGGCTATATGACTTAAATTCAAAAAAAGGAATATTTCCTGATCAGATAAAGAAATCATCGAGCAGGAAGGTATTCTGGTTGGACAAAAAAGGAAATGTTTGTTACAGGAGCATTGCTTCCACAGTTCGGTCCTACAGAAACGCAAGAAAACGAATGAATGAAAGTACGGAGGTAGCATATGAATCCTAAAAAAGAGAACCGTATTCTGGCTAAAGATTTATGCATGGATAAAGATCCTCGCATCTCGCATAAAAACAACAACGTCCTGGTGGTAGGCTCTCCCGGAACCCAAAAGACATTGTCTTATGTCCTTCCAAATATTTTAAACACTTATTCGGAAAGCATGGTCGTTGTCGATGTTAAGGGAGATCTCATCAAGAAAACCGCAGGGATCATGAAAGGAAGAGGCTATGATATCCAATCCTTGATTTTAAGAATTTTAAAATCGGAGAACGGTATAATCCAATTTCTTTTCTGGAGCAGGATCTGGATATCACAAAGTTTGCTTCCATGATCTTTCATAACCGATTGGTACTATGTCAAGAAAAAGGACTCATAAAATAGATAAATTTTAAATTCTAATGCTTTGAATAATAATTATTCTCATATTGATTTGGCGATTCATAACCGCAAT